>ERZ836441.145-NODE-145-length-82789-cov-4.207968_pt1 | contig 82789 bp, 85 predicted proteins | sample MGYA00519686_ERZ836441 | MGnify/ENA primary metagenome ERZ836441 (study PRJEB31850, sample SAMEA3708800) | human gut metagenome | biome: human gut; feature: human-associated habitat; material: faeces | place: China | collected 2014 ...
TTCATTATCTCTCAGATTCAGACTCACATCGTCCAGAGCCTTCTGTACCAGACTTCCCGTCCGGTACTCTTTTTTGATGTGTTGTATTTGAAGCATTCAAATTCTCCTATAGTTATATTTTGACTGTAATTTTTAGTTCATCTAATTATAGCGTAAATTTATATACTTTTTCACACTGAGAAATGTTTTTAATAAAAGTTTTAGATATGAATATATTACATCTGATGTCTTACAATGCGGTAATCATCCCCATTCCGATAATACGGGCACTGGTAATGCTGGTCAGAGATCAGACGCATATATTCATCCTCATCCATATTCACATCACACATATAGCTTTCATATTCTTCATCATATGTATAATAAGTACAAGTCTCACAACTACCTCTCTGAGTGGTCTTTGCCATTTTCTTTCTTCCTTTCCCATATAAATTATATTCTATAATTTTATTATCCTTGTATAAATGTTCCTACATATCATAACATAAAAAGCGTCCGGAACAAGTACGAATTTCTCCTGCTGACTCCGAACGCTTTGTTCATTACTTTAATGCCTGATACCATGCATTCATCTCATCTTCATCTTTACTATTTATAAACACTGTATAATCTGTCGCCTTAATTTCAATCACATTTTCCTGGTCCAGCCACACATACATCCGGCATTTTCCAGTCTTCTTTCCTTCAAATTTTCCCAGCAGCTGTTTCCCGTCTGAAGATCCATTTGTCCGGTTGTAATGATCCTCCGGCAGTCCGTTCTCTAATAATTTTACACTCCGAATCTCATTTTTCTTCATAGTTGTATTCGTATATCCGGAAGTAATTCTGACTTCCGCTCCGTCTGCCACAAGACGAATCGGCGTAAAATCCATTCTTAAAAAGACAATACACATCCAGAACAAAAGTACTACAACTACAATACAAATGCCACCGAACATATACCTTCCTGCCGGCTTTCCAACGTTTGTTGTATAATTCATACTGTTGAATCTGTCCTGCACAAATAATCTTGGATCACCCGGATTATCATACCAGCCATTTCTCCAATAGTAATCATCATCCATATACATTGGCGTTTCGTCTTCACATTGTAGTACATTTTTTTGTTTCTTAATCCATATAGCAGTTGCTATAGCAATTATTACAGGTACACATATCACTGTGGCATATATAATAATATCCAGATTATAAATCCATTCTTCTTTTGTCATTCTATATGCAAGATAGAGCCATGCAATCGCATTACAAATATTTGCCACAAGAAAGCAGATACTCCAGCTCCTCTTTTCCAGATAATTAATTCTGAAATTCAGCTCCGAATTCTCACTGTAAATCCGGTTCGCTCCTCTTTTGAATATCCATGCAATCCACAGAAATACAACGCCGACAATTACAGAGGTCAAAAATAAAATCCAGCCCTGTGAATTCTCGGAAAACGTTCCAAGATAAATTCGAAAGCCTTTAAAAGCAAATGGAACTGCCAGTATTAGAATCAAGACAATATGATACCATAATGGCAGACTCATTCTCTCACTATGCATCATAGTCTTAGTATCGACCCCTGTCATTGCCGTGCTTTCTTCTGTATCTTCTCCCAACATTCCCCATCTATATTGGATTTTCAAATCATACAATTTCCTGTGATTCCTGAACATGACACCGACTGCGCCCACAATATAACACAGAAACCATACACACCACACACACATAAATATCGATGTATACCAGAAACACAATCCACAAATAACAACTCCGGATATACCAAGTCCCAAATAAACCTTCTGTACATCTTTTTTATAATTTTTCATAAATTCTACAAGCACTGGATCTTCCTGCTTCTCACGTCGTATATGTACTCCAAGAACCATTCCATCACTGTAACCTGCTACTGCTGTTCTTCCATACACTGCATAGGCAATTCCCACCATAAAAAGATCTGTTATTAAGAATATGATTGCTAAAATCATGAAAATGCAACCTCCATTCCCTGAAATGCCTTACGGCATAATTCTATAAAATCATTTTGATCCATGCCTCGAATCGTTGCCTCTGCGCTCAGAAGTTCCAGTTCATCTGCAAGCTTCTCCTGAAATTCTCCATCTGAACTTCTTCTAGAATCCCACAAATTACAGACAACAGTTCCCTTTCTCCGGTCAGTCTCGATAAAACCTTCTGTCTTTAATAACTGATATGCTTTACTGACGGTCATTGTATTTACCCCAAGTTCCATAGCCATCTGACGGACAGTTGGCAATGATTCACCAATCTCAAACTCACCTTTTCCGATTCCCTTCACAACCTCATTACGTAGCTGCAGGTAAATCGGTGTCTCTGATTTTGTATTGATCTTAATAATCATGATTGTCTCCTTCTGAATCTATTATCTTATCTTGCAACAAGGATTTTATATCTTCGCTTTCATTTGTATTATATCACGTAATACAAATAATACAATCTTTTTGTATTATTTGTTGCAATACAAAAAGATTGTGGTTCAGAAAGAAATATCAGTCTTCATAACTCTTTACAGCCCCGCAAGCTTTCTCCGCACTCTCTTATCTCCGGTCTCATCTACCCAGTCCTTCCACTTGACTCTGCCCCGACATTCCACTCCGTCAAACCATGCCAAAATTTCTTCCATACTGACTGGTGAATATCCATTTGCATCGACTCCGACATCATAACGATATAATCCCTGTATACGATTCATCTCATTATAAAGACTCCCCTCACTATGAATATGACCATGTAAATGAATTGACTCATGTGACATAGACTGCCAGTCTGCCATTGGAAAATGTGAAAGGACATACTTTCTTCCATCGATTTTCAATACTGTGATTGGCTGCTCAACAATAAAAGTTCCTTGTACGAGTTTGTTATTCCAGTCCTTGTCATGATTTCCTGGCACAAGATGAACTTTTTTACAATAGATTTTCTTTCTGAGTGCTGCTGCCTCTAAAGCTGTAATCTTAAAAGAATAATCCCCAAGTATATATAACTCGTCATTTTCTTTCACCTTTTCATTAATATTTGCAATAATTCCTTCATTCATTTCATCAATCTGATTCCATGGCCGACATGTGAAGTCCAATGCCTTCTCATGTCCGAGATGCATATCTGATGTAAACCAAATCATTTCTTTTCTCACTTTCTAATTTCTTTTATAGTTTTTTTATTTCTTTTCATCTCTTATTCAATTTCACGCGGCCTGTTGTTCATGAAATACGAGAATATCATCCACTTTCACTTCAAATATCGCAGCTAAAATTGCAAGGTTCTCAATTGTCGGCATGACTGACCCATGCTGCCATTTATAAATTGCCTGCGGTGTTTCAAATCCAAACACTTCCTGTATTTCCCTTACAGATAAATGCTTCTGCTTTCTGAGCTTTGTAATATTTTCCCCTGTTCCCACTGCATCAAATATTGGAATCTTAACATCTAACATATACATTCTCCTCCCATTCCTTCATACAATTTTTCTGTTCTTTTCATGTGAATTGATAATAAAAACATAAAAACAGCCACTTATCTACTAAGATAAGCGGCTGCACTTTTAGAATTCCTATGCCGGGAACATGTACTTAAATAAAGCCTTGTATTATCTCAGCTTTATCGAATATGACTCCAGCATCACATCTGCTTAACTTATTAGATAGTACATAAATAAGACTACGTTTTATAACCATAGGCGCATTATTTTTAATCAGATTCTTTTTAAGTTTTGCTGTCATCACGATTCATTTCCTTTCTGAGATTCATTATTTAATATTCACATTGTACCATATTATTCCTATAATTGCATTATACTCGTAGTATAAAATAAACATTTTTTCTTTTATTATAACGATTCATCCAACATCTCTTCAAATCTTTGAACTTTAGATTCTTCAATGTGTTTGAAAAGAATTCTGCTTTCTGGTTCATTACAGTCAAATCCCATAATATCATATGAAACTTCCCTTGCTTGTCCGAATGTTCCATACCCATCTACCACACTAATCGTTCCATATCCCTCCTGTTCTTTCCCATAAAGAAAATAGACCTTTTCTCCTACTCTGTATTCCGGCCTTCCCAGTTTCTGAAGATAGTCTTCTTTTCCTAATTCTTTGATTCCTTCATACAGTAATTCTGCATCTGCATATTGAATATTATCATGGTAATGCCCAAAATACCATTTTGTATATTGTAGTTTCTTGGCAATTGAATCCAGCCATTCTTCTGTTGAACGATCTATCTTTTCAAATCCTATTACCTCTTTTGGTGTTGGTTCATATAACAACGGACATGTATGCGAAAAAACATAGTCTACCTTCCAGCCAATTTTCTCCAATTCTTTTTCTACCCTCTTTTTTACTTTTTCAGATGGCTGTTCACTTTGAAACCATGGAAGTCCGGCCAGAAGCCGGTATTCCCTATCCACACTATACGCCCCACCAATTACAATCCCTTTCTTTTTACCAAATTTGTAGATTTCTCCATCAATTGCAAATAAAATGTTCGAATATTGTGGTTCAAAAGATACCGCTCCTCCACACCATATCTTTTTATAATAAGATCCAATATATTCTGGACGTTCTTCATGATTTCCATGTACACAAAATAATGTAATCGGCAATTTCGAAAGTTCTTCTTTTAATTTCTTATCACTGTCATCTAAAAAGAAATTAATCCCGACATCTCCAAGTAAAATCAAAACATCTTCCCTGGTGGTCCCATGATGCCTGCAAAAGAATTCCACTTTTCTAAAATGCCTGTGGCAATCACCCGTTATATAATACTTCATCTTTTTCACTCCTACTCTCAATCAGATTCACTAAAAATTTCACTAATTATTAATTCATGGCTTTATTAGTTAATTTTTGAATCTACTCAATCGGGAATTGATTATATTGGAGTCTTTCAAGCAATTCTTCATCTTCTATCATAAATAAATCGCTTTTTCCACAGACAATAACAAGCAACTGCCCTAATCGCAAATCCGGATATTGATTCCATACTTTTTCTAATTTTGACAGGATTTCGTCAAATCTTTCTTTGTCCCTGCCCGGTCCTGTAACAAAAGATTTTTCGTATAAAGTCTTTTTCATATATTCCAAAAATCCTTTACGGTTATCCTGCTCATCCAGTCTGGCATATTCAATATCTGTTGGCGCACAATGTTCATGGCTGAAAACAGATAAAAACTTCTGACCTTCATACATTAAGTTTACCGGAACCTGAAAATCACTATAATCACCTTTTTCAGCTACTGTTATATATTGTTCCTCTTCTTCATCATTTTCAGGAGCATCTACAATTCCATATAATTCTGTTCCTATAATATGAACTATATCGCCCCGTCTAAACATCAACGGAAGCTTCACATGTTTATCTTCAAAGCTTGTATTATCTATGTCCCCAGCAAATTCACCAACTACGGTGCTATATAGCCAGAAACGATTTTTTCTATATCCTTGTTCATCAAATTCCATTCCACCAAGCACTTTTCCACTTCCGGCTTCTATACACTCAAATGCTCTTTTTTCAATCAAAAACTTTGTATTTTCTTCCTTCCCCTGCTGACGTGCAGTTACAAAATCCAGATAACTTCCCTGCTCTTCATACTTTTTTGTATCACTCCAGACAGATAAGACGTAATATGTATCTTTTTCTCTCTTTTGGAACCCTTCATACAATTCTTTATTTCTGGATAGTCTATCTTCTATCTGCTTTTTCAACACTTCGTCTGATGTGTGTTTCGCTATATCCAGCAATCCCCATATTACGTCATCATACAATAATTGCCTGTTATTATAAAAAAGCGTTGCTTTTTCCCAGTCCGAAAGTTCTATTCCTTGTTTTTTCAAAAATCTTTTATAATCTTCCGACATTATGAAATCAGATATAAAACTCCTCCCTTGTCTCCAGACACAAACAGCCTAACCTGCCATTTTCAAACCCGCGGTCACAATCTATCATATAGAGATTCCGCTTATCATTTTTCCATATACGACTACCTCCAATCGGTCTGTGACCGCAAATCGTAATGTAATTATCAATAGCACTCCCTCTAAAACATAATATCTTCTGGCTTCATTGCTTTGTTCAAGTTTCTAGTTTGCCACTCCTTACATCGTTTGATTTCGGCATACTCTCTTGCTGTCTGTATCACCGCCTGACCTTTCATCACTTTTTCTTCATCTTCACTCTGCAAATAGTTTCCAAATGCCTTCATTGCGCTTATGAAGGTCTGATTTTCTTCATCCCCTGGAATATGTTCCGGTTCTTCTAACTGAAGATACAACGGGTTCATATGATTATGTGACCAGCAACCGGATTCCGTTAATTCATATACCATAACCTGTATGTCCGAAAAATCTACATACCACTTTCTATCTTCTATTCTCTTTAAATAATCATCCCAATCTTTTTTCCCTTGTGAAAGAACACCATAAGTCCCTGTTGTAACCTCTTTCACGATACTTCCTACCGGCATATCAAATGGTATTTTTATAAATGGAAATTCAAATCGTTCCGGTCTGTACGAACTTACAATCTCTTCTTCCTCTTTTGTCAGTTCATTTGACCGGATTCTTGTTATTTCCCCTTTTTTATTGAAAGATACTCCGGAAACCTCTGTGCCATCATATTCACAAAACTCCGGGATTTCAATCCCCATATATGGATTTCCTCTTTCTGAAGTTCTGACTATTTCATCTTCAGCATTCTTAACAATCCGATATTTCTTTATTAAACAACTGGTATCATAGTTGCTGGCATATTTTAATGAATAGATATATGCCTTATTATATTCCGCAAAGACACCATTACAGCTCACATCTTCATGATCCTCCACTATGTATACGTAACCCCCGGATACATTATCTAAAAATGCACTCCATTCTCTTTTTTCAAATTGAACTCTCTCTTTGATTTGTCTTTTCAGATCTTCATCCTTCGTTGTATCAGCCAGTTTTTCTATTGCTTCCAGTCTTTCTTTCCATAGCATGTCTGGCTTATTCCAAATCAATGCCGCTCTCTGAAAATCATTAAACTTAAAATCAACAGATGCCAGATACTCACGCATTGTTTTTGAAGGTACTAATTCATACATATTTCTTTTCTCCCCACAACTCTTCCTATGCAACTCATTCTAATTATCAGACATCATTTCCTATCCATGTAAGCAACTTTTTCGCTTACTGATAAGCATCTATATCGCTCAGAATTAATAACTTTTTCCATCATCTCAATTGGAGATGATCCAATGCTTTCCAATAATTGCTTAAATACTGTCACAGACTGCCCGCTGCACAACTGCACACCTTTGCGTGTATAATCTGCATGGAATACATCATGTCTGCTGTTAACATTCCAAAAGACTATATTCGGAATCTCATATCCGTAATCAGAAAACTGCTTCTTCATGTTTTCATAAAAACTCCAGTCATCTGATCCACAATAATCAATTTCCATATCAGAAATTACAATGATTGACTTTGGCATCTCCTGCTGTGAGACATCATGTTCCACAGCTATATCCAATACTTCTTGAAAAGCTGCTCTTAAATCAGTATTCATTCCCCAGTCTGCTTTTGCTACATACTGGATTTTCTGTTCCAGAGTTTCCCCCTTTAACACAACTGTTTCCGGTTTTTCACTGAATGTCATGAACAGATTGTGATATGCTCCCTTATTACGCTCTGCAAAATAAATTGCAAGACCAATCGAAGCAGCCATCGGTCTTCCATACATGGATCCCGACACATCAGCCATCACGATTGCATTCATTCCTTCACTTAAGTAATCCGGTAATTGTCTCCACTGAGCTTCTAATACCTTGCTGTCTTCTCCATCATATAATATCTTTTCTACAATATCATACGGATATAATACAGCCGAATGAATTTTTTCTTTTCCAGCTAAAGCTGCACCGATATAATTCTTAAAGCGTTCTTCATCGTGTCTCATAAATGCATTACGATAAATCATCATGGCTCGTCCCGCTACATTTGAATATTGGATTTCATTCCACTTACCTGTTGACATCAAGCTTTCTGTTACACTGATATGCTTTCGCATAGATCTTACAATGCGTTTAAAATTATATACTGAATAACCAAGTTTTTTGGCTGTAAGGACTCCCAGTTTTCTCGTATGTTCTGATTTAGAATCTGCTGTCTTAATCCACTTTGCCAAAAGTGAGATAGCCTTTCCCTGATTCATGTTCTGTAAATCTTCTTCGAACTGTTTCTTCATGGAAGCCCACATCTCATCTTCTATTGTTGTCCCAATTAAACAATACAAATCATCATATCTTCCAAATACTCCAACTAAATCAAGATTTGGAAGAATTGCTTCCGGGTGATATTCTGCCATGTATCTTAAAAGTGTACGAAATGTCTTACGCTCTCCAAGCCCTTCACGAATATCACGCGCATAGAATGCCGTCTTTACCGCAAATAGCGGATCCACTTTATATGCTTCTGCAAATAATACCTGTATTCTTTTTTCATCTGCTTCACGCAAGGCTCCGACAGTACTAAAGAAATCTAATCTTGAATCCCCTGTTGTATTTAATGCGGCTGCTCCATTTTCAGTTCTTGTAAGGGCTGCTCGCCTTCTCATTAATTTTGCATACGTCATATCGTTCACCTTCTTTTTCAAGATTTGTTAAGAGTGAGGGTTGGAATCGAACCAACGACACCGCAGTCTCCTTGAATAATAGTTGCTGTCCGAGTCACGAGCATGACTCATTTTCATTATTTGCGTACTCTGCCACTGAGCTACCTCACTCGCACCGGGCGGGCGGGAATCGAACCCGCGACAACAATAACTTTTACCAAAAATAATTGCTGTTAGTTTCACAAACATGAAACATTCATTAAACTGTGCTCTACCACCTGAGCTACCGCCCTTTATTACTCATATATATTGTCTCATATCTTTTCAGATATTTCATTCAACCTCTAGTTTAATTCCTCGCATATCTCATCGTAATCTTCAAACATTATTCTGATTCCGTTCTCTTCACTGTCAACATGATAATGCCCTGCATACCATTCAGAAATTTCCAGATTATCATAAATTTCCTGCAGCCATTTTTCTGTTGATTTATCTACGATTCTCTGATTCAGTCCCGGAATAAAAGCCCATGTAGGTTCTGCTTCTATTGGAACTGTGTGTGAAAGAATAATATCAATAGACCAGCCCTCTTTTTCCAACTGCTGCTCCACATAATTCATAATCCGGTCATCCGGCTGTTCCGTGTCAAACCACGGCATTTTATGGCTGATCCGGTAATACTTGTCTACGCTATATGCCCCGCCAATTGCCATCACCTTTTTACCGTGAATATTATAGATTTCTCCGTCTTTTGCAAATAAAATATTCGGATATGCTTCTTCCATATATACAAGTCCGTCATTCCACATCACTTCCTCATAATCTCCAGCTTCCCACGGTCTCGCCTCATGATTCCCATGAACACAAAATAATGTAATATCTAAACTTGACAAATCATTTTTTAATTGTCGATCTGTATTATCAAGCCAATAATTAATTCCTGCATCACCGAGAATAATCATCACATCTTCTTTTGTTGTATCATTTTCACTACAAAATTCTTCTATTCTGTTAAAATTTCCATGTGTATCTCCGGTTATGTAAAAATGCATATGCTTTCCTCCGTTTATCTTTTTATCCAATCTTTTTCTGTAGAGACAATCATCTCTCACTTTCTTCTATAGCATTTCTGCCAAAGTTCCGGATAATCTCTAAGATTACGATATGATTCCTCCCTCCATATAGGTTCTCCCCAAAAACGATAATCACATATATCCCAGGATTCATTTAATCTGCGGTAATAATTAGATTTTCCGATTTGAATATCATCTGGGGTTATCTTTGCCTTTCGTCTGATTCTCCTATTCGCAAATTTTTTTCCCTTATTTCCAGCTTTGGTGGTTTTATATACCGGCGTATGTTTATAACTGCGGCTCATAACACTTTCTCTCCATGTTCTGTATCTTTTAAGCGCTTATGGCAAAACCAATTTTCTTCATTTCTGTTTTTGCCATTGATGGCATCTTAGGTATATCACATTCCTCAAGTGTTATAATTAAACTTGTAGTTAAATCTGACTCATTTAACTGCGATACTCTCTCCGCCAGATTCATCTCGGCTTCCTCTAACATTTTCCGCACAAATCTCCCATTTCCATAATCCTTGCTTCCTTTTACACTTGCAAAGCTTGCTCTCAATTTTTCCATAGCTGCATCTGTAATTGTCATTTGCTTTTTAGAAACCATAAGTTTTGTTATATCACAAAGTTCATCTACAGAATAATCTTCGAATTCCACCTGAAATGCAATTCGCGATTTCATTCCCGGATTTCTGTCTAAGAACTGCTTCATTGGTTCCGGGTAACCAGCGAAAATAACAATCACATCATCTCTGTGGTTCTCCATCTCCTGAACAAGTGCATTAATTGCCTCATCTCCGAATCCATGTTCATAGGCATCACAAAGGGCATATGCTTCATCAATAAAAAGAATCCCTCCCTGGGCTTCTTTGAATTTTTTCTTAATCATTGGTGCAGTCGAACCTACATGATCACCTATCAGATCTGCCCTGCCTGCTTCTACAAAGTTTCCTGTAGATAAAATATTTTCATCTTTCATAATTTCAGCAAATAACCTTGCAACTGTAGTTTTTGCTGTCCCTAGATTTCCTGTAAAGACCATATGCAGTGAAGCATTTCTCTTTGGAATTCCTTTTTCTACGCAGAGCTTATTCAGCTTATAATTTGCAATCGTTTTATGAATCATTCTCTTCACAGAAGCTAATCCCACCATTTCATCCAGTTCTTTTTTCGCAGTACCAGCTTCCCGCTCTTTCTTTCCTTCTTTCTCCGGCATACTGATATCATCTCTTGTAATCAAAAACAGTTCTTCATTTTGAATTTTACTTGCATCTTCTTTTTCACCAAGAAGTCTGGCTGCCTGCTGCCCGATTGCATGATCTATGAAGTTCCGCACATATCTTCCATTACCGAAATTATCATTATTACGTGCCTTATCAAAAATGTAATTCGTTTCTTTAATCACATCGTCAGATGTATGAAAACCACGTTCATAAATCATCATTTTGAAAATGTCTGTCAGTTCGTCTGTTGTATAATCTGGAAATTCAATCCAATATGGAATTCTGCTTTTCAGTCCCTCATTCATTTCCATAAATTCTTTCATACGCTCATTGTAGCCGGCAAGTATAACGATTACATCTTCCCTCTGATTTTCCATCTCCTGCAGCAATACGGTAATAGCTGTATCACTCTTTAATGAGTATGCTTCATCGATAAAAAGAACACCTCCCTTAGCTGCCACGAAAGCCTCCCTGATATTTTCAACACAACACATACCATCCAGATCCATTCCACCTTTTTCAACAAATGCACCACTTTTTAAAATTTCTTTTTCTTTTGCAATCCCGGCAAATATTTTTGCTACTGTAGTCTTAGCTGTTCCAGGATTTCCGCCAAATATCATGTGCATCGTGCTGGACTGGTAATCTTTCCCTCTTCGCTTTTCCGCTCCTTTTCCACAATATCTGCTGCGATGATATTTTCTATCTGTTTTTTTACAGTCGTAAGACCAATCATTTTCTTCAATTTGTCATAAGAAGACGCTGCATTTTCATCTCTGTCCATGTAAAATTCATCGGAACAATTATATTCATATGCCTGCAGTACATTCTTATTCAGACACCATGCTTCGAATTGTTCATAAGCCATAAGTACATCTGTCTGCGTAAATTCATTTCCTGGAAATTGTCCCATGAACTCAGAAGCCTGGTCTGCATACTCTGCATATTCGGATTTCTCTATCAAAGCTTTTAGATAAAGTACAGCCTCTTTTCTATCACCTGTTCCTTCTTTTAACGTAACCGGAATTACATATTTCTTCAGTTCCGGTAAAAGGAAATAAGAAAATCCCGGTTTGTCCATGTTATATGTAAATACGAAAAGGCAATTATTTCGGTATTTCTTCACAAGCCCCTCCAAGTATTTACTGACCATAGCATAATCTACCGGATCCCAGCCAAACTTTTCAGAAAGATCAAAAACAATCACGCCACCATAATTATTCTCTATAATGTCCTCAAGATGATTATCTTTACAAAATATATCCGGCTCAATCTCACTGATTATTTCCATGCGGCTGCTCCTGATTCTGTTCGCCTTTAGGAGACTTTGCATCAATATTTCTATCATTTCACTTGCAGCCTCCATACTTCGGCTGGAGATAATATAATGCACCATATTTCCAGTATGTTCTGACATATTTGCATGGGCTTCTATATTCGCTAATTCTTTCTTAAACTTCTGGTTATATATAGCATGCTTTATTTTTTTATCCCGTGAAATAATTTTTTCCTTGAAATCATAGTGAAGCGCTTTTAAATCCGAGAAATAGTTATAAATCCATATATTTGCAATTTCCGGCAAGCGATTTCCCCCATAATCCAGATATGATCTTCTTCTCGCTTCAAGAAAATTCTCCAGATACTCACACATTGTGATTTCATAAGGATTTTCTTTTATTTTTTTGATACAAAATGCCTTCCCAAGCATTTCCATAATGTAATCATATGCATCTTGAAGTCTAAGTCTTTTTTCATTGTATGAAAATGTAGCTGAAACAAAATTTTCCTCTTCTCTATAAGCTAAAAAAGTAAAATCATTTTTCATATTTTGATACATATAACTATTTACCGCTGCAACCGGATTTTGGTACGAATATCCATAATTTTCAAGTTTAGAATTATTCTTAATTTCATCTGCATTTGTATTAAGCTTTAAATTATAATATCTCATAGCATATCCTTCCTTATAAAAGTAGTTTCCCACCTTCCTAAGTTACCATAATACATTTTCATAATTGATGAAATATGCCCTTAATGAATCAATTTCCTCACTAATTTTCTTTCTCTCCTTATCGCAAAACATTCTAAGTCTCATATCAATAATAGCTTGAGCTTGTTCCATACAAAATCCAAACTGATTCATCAATTGCTGCCTCGCATTCATAGAGTCAGCTGCTCCGGCAATTATGTCACCAACTATATTGTGATGTTCCTGCACCCACTTTATAGCTTCTAATATCGTCTTTCTTACCATAACACTTTCTATAACATGACTGATATATTCCACAAAGTCTCCCAGTTTCTGTTTATCGCTGCCTAACGCCACTCTCCATGCAACTTTGTGTGTGGTCTCTTCTTCAATGCTATCAGCATATTGATCCAGCATATCAATAAAAATATCTTGATAAAATTTCCTTTTTTTATTGATAGCTTCCAAATTTTCTTCCTCTAAAATCATATTTCTATAAAAATTGTATTGATTGGCCGATTTTATCACTAAGTCATATTGATGTTTAAGCTCCAGAGAAAGAGTTATATCTTCCCGCATGTATTCGAATATTTTTCTGAAACTGATTTCATTCTGTTCCTCTAATTTTCTATTTACTTCATCCTCATGCTCAACTAAAATAGTAACTTCATTTTCAAGCAGAACTCCTCCTTCTGTAACCCAATATCTGCTTGCATCCTCTTCCGATAAATCAACTATTTTTCCATAAAATATCTCTTTTTCTTCAGTTTTAACATTGATTACTGTATTCTGTTCCCAGTTTTCTAAAAATTCGAAAAGGTTCATCATAGACATCACCAGCTTTCTTTTTAATCACAATATTTTTACTTCAATGTAATCTTTCCTCCACCATTGTAAAAGAATCCATTTGCTACTTCCGTCATCAATACATCATAACTGCCAAATGATGTAACTCCGATATCTTCACAATAATCTGGAAGCATTCGTCCATAATGACTCAACGGTCGGCTTGTATCACTCATATCCAGAACGTAAATTTCAGCTGCACCGCCCTCTTCCTCCTCCGAATCATGTGAAAAAATATAAACTGTGCTTGGTATACCATTCATTGTATTATCTCTTTCTGTCACAGACCAATGTCCTTCCCAGCTTTCCGGCACCTCTACTTCAAAATATTCATTTGAATAAGCTACCGTCTTTGTTTGATTCTCTGATTTTTCCGAGTTATCTTTTTCCTGCCAGTTCAAATCTTCCTGCCAGTTTGCACTTGATTCCCAATGTTTTGACCATAATGGTTCTAATTCTTTTTCGAATAAATTTTGTGTCAAAAGATTCTTATCAAATATTGGTGTGTCCACGATTACCTCTCCTTGGATTTCAGGATTGAGTGACAAATCAAGACTCCCTGCATATCCATCTAAATCTTCTTTCGTGGATTCCTTTGCTTCCCCTTCTATTTTTCCTGAAATGCCGGCTGAAATATCTGCTCCAGATGCTCCGTATAATTTTGTAATTAGGTGAATTGTTGGTCCTACAGATGCATCTCCTGAAATTGAAACAGTGCTCCATACTAATCCGTCTGAATTAGAATCTATTTTCTTTATTTCTTTCACCTTTCCGGTTTTACTACTGTACTGAAAACCAAGTGTTGTCTCTGCTGTCAGTTCGTATGATGTATCTATATTTCCCTCTAGATTCATCTCTGCACCGGCATCGATTTCTAGCTGATTGGTTACAACAATCGGAACTCCTGCCACAGCAAACTCGATATGTGGCAATTTCTTTTTCAATAGATTTTTTTCTAATTCTTTTGAATAGCTTTTACTGCATTCCAGTTCTGCCTTTGCACCTTCCTTTGTCCGCGCTGCAATTCCACACTCGATCTCTCCATGAGCAATATCTATTTCCACTTCTACCCAGATACTAATTCCTGCCTCTCCTGAAATAGTTACTGGATCTTCTGTTTCTTCAAAGCTTTTACTGTACATATATTCCGTCTCGTCATCATTATCATTTTCCTTACACAATTGACCATGAAACTGTGTTACATCTGAATTAAATTCTGCATTTTCTACTATATAGCTTGTTGCTTCATTAGAGTTCTCTGTTAATTTGATTCTTTTATAAATGTGTGCCTTTTCGAAGACATCAGTCAATACAGCCGGCTCTGTCTTTATAATATATTTTCCACCTTGTTTTTCTATTTTTGTGACCTTCCGTATGTAGCCATCCGGAGAGGAACTTGTAATTCCAGAAACAATTACATCTCCCTCTTTATATCTTGGATTTGAGTTGAAAATAATACTGTCTTCTTTCACACTTACAGGCTGCTTATCAGTTTCTTCTGTAATAACTTTTACATTTTCTTTTACAATCGTATCGCCTTCCGTTTTCTTAACACTATGCGTTTTCCGATAACCAAATATTCCTGACATCACAACAAGCACCAATAATACAACAATTACACTAATTCTTTTCATCCACTTCTTCAATGCACTTTCTCCTCTGTATCCTTACCTATCACTCACTGCTCTTAAAGTTATAAATCGGTTTTAATATATCAATTATGTCCACTGACTCTCTGATCATTTCGATAATATCCTCTGCTCCTTTATAAGCCATCGGTGCTTCATCCAATGTATTTTCATTTACAGATGTCGTATAGATTCCTTCCATCGCCTTTATATAATCATCAAGTTTCAAATCTTTCTTAGCTTTCCTTCGCGACATAATCCTTCCAGCTCCATGAGGTGCTGAATAATTCCATTCTGGATTTCCTTTTCCAACAGCCAGAATACTTCCATCCCGCATATTGATCGGAATTAACACTTTTTCTCCCTCATGTGCCGCAATAGCTCCTTTTCGCAAAATCATTTCTTTTGTATCAATATAATTGTGAATGGTATGAAAAGCCATTCCACCTGGTATTCCTGTCATGCTATAAATAATCTCAGAAATTTTGACTCTGTTTCGTTTTGCAAAGTTCTGACATATTTCAATATCATGCAGATAGTCTTTCAGATAAACTCCGTCTAAATAACACAACTCATCCGGTATGTCATCCCCTCTGCCGCGTGCAAGTTCAATTGCTTTTCTTTGATATATTTCAGCAACCTGTTTTCCTATATTTCTTGATCCCGTATGGATAATCAGGTACTTTTCGCCTTTACTGGATTCATCAACCTCTATAAAATGATTTCCGGAGCCCAGTGTTCCGAGAGAACGATTCAGCCTGCCTACATTCTGTAGTTCATCGTAACATGCTAACTTTGTTATATCGAATACTTCTGTTGTTTCATCCCACGGGAGAAAATTGGGTACTTTGTCATCTGGTTTCCACACATTCGTCCCTGACGGAATATAATGTGAGACTTCGTCCAGCTTTTTAAAATCAATATCGATTTTTCCAAGATTTACTGTAAGCATCCCACACCCAATATCAACACCAACTACATTAGGAACGACTTTATCTGTAATAGTCATTGTTGTCCCAATCGTACAGCCTTTACCTGAATGAACGTCTGGCATAATACGAATTTTGGAACCTTCCGACATTGGAGAATCACACATACGTTTAATTTGATCAAGAGCCTCCTCTTCAACCACTTTTGCATAACAAATTGCACTATTAACTTTACCTGTAATTTTTATTGTACTCATTGCATCCTCCTTACACAATTTCCACATACTCTTCAAACATAATCCAGACTCCACTTTCAACATATTCCTTTATCGCTTCGTCCGGCTGTTCTGTCTCAAACCATGGCAGACCATTGCGTATCCTATAATATTTATCGATACTATACGCTCCACCGACCGGCATCACCTTTTTCCCATTGAAATTGTAAATTTCTCCATCCATAGCAAATAAGAGATTTTCAATTTCTCTCAACATAATATTCCTGCTCTGTCTCCAGGCAAACTGCAGCCAACCGTCCATTTCTTCGATTACAGCCACAATCAATTGCAATATGGTGATTTGCTTTATATATATAACCTGGTTTAGGATTTCCCAGAATTCCCTGTGTCGGTGTATGTCCTGTCATCACATAGGTATCTTCAAAATATTGGATATCATACTCAGCCCTGTCCCATATCAATTCTTTTAGGGAATATTCTTCAATATCTTTTCCCGGATAGTAATTTCCAAGTCCTCCGTGAACTAATAAATAGTTTTTTCCATTAACTGTCAGTTCTTCGTAAATCATAAAGTCTTTTATAAAATCAATCACTTCATATTGCATTTCCCGGCTCAATGTCCGAAACTCATCAATGGTTGACTTGCTGCCATTGTACTGCCAGGTCACAAGATTCTCCAACATTTTTTCATCGACTTTTTCGATAGAAATCTTCGTGATTTCCTGCATCAAAAATTCCAGACACTCTAATGCCATAAGCTCATGATTTCCTGTCAGACATACTACATTTGGCATTTCCATAATCTTCAGAATAATCTGAATCGGATGCGGACCTCTGTCCAGAATATCTCCAAGAACATATAACGTATCCGTCTGTTTCAACCGGATTTCCTCCAGCAATCTGATAAACAATTCGTACTCTCCATGAATATCCGAAACAACATAAGTAGCTATGCCAATCATCTCCTTTCGTTCCTAAGAAGCCCCTAGTACACTCCAAATTTTACCGTTTCCGGTATCACTTAACATGCAAAGCCAATCTTCTTTATCTCTCGTGTCTTCCGACAGCTCCTCCAAGTCATCAAAAAATTCCTGCCTGAGTCTGCCTGGTGCATTCCAGATTAAGGTAGCCTTCTGAAAATCTGTAAATGCAAAATCAATTTCTTCACGTTTTACTTCCCTGAAGCTATCCTCTTTTAATTATTTGCCTTCCTCGTCAGACAAATATTTTATAATCCCTTCCCGAATCTCTTTTGCTATCTTCAGCTCTCGTTCATTCATTCCACTGGCATTTTTTAAACCCGGATGAAAAAGAGCATCGATCACAAAAGCCGTACCTTCTACACTATCATTTACAAGGAGAACTCCATATTCTTCAATATGTTCTATTTCATCCAATGCCTGCTTTAACCTTCTGTGAATGGATTCTTTGCTCTCAGTACCTCTATTTTTTAATCGATGTAATAATTCTTCAAATGATGGTGGAATCAAAAATACCGACTGAATTTTTTGTTTTTCTCTAATCTGTCTCGCTCCTTGCGAATCAATCTCAATTATTACATTTTTTCCCTTAAAATAATTCTTGTAAACATCCTTTTTAAGTGTTCCATAATATTCTCCGACATACTCAGCAAATTCAAGAAATTCATTCTTGTTTATCAAATCTTCAAATTCTTCTCGCTTCTTAAAATAATAAGATTTTCCATCCACTTCACCTTTCCTTGGCTTTCTTGTTGTAACTGATACAGATACGACATACTTTTCAGGATATTCTGTTAATAATTGTTGTATAACAGTCCCTTTTCCAACTCCTGAAAATCCAGAAAGAATCAATAATTTTCCCGGTGTGGCTTTTATATGATTCTCATCAATATGCTTATATAAACTCTTTTTTCTATAGTTTTCATAATCCTCCACCAAAATGTCATATTCAATTGTTTCAATTTTCCCATGTGTCCTGTAAATATCTGTTCCTACAATAACTCCTTTGCATTTTGTCTTTTTCTTTCCATTATCGAAATAAAACTCCACCAAATCATCTTTTTCAAAAAGAGGTGTACGCAGTTCATATCTCCAGTTGATTTTTTCTATTTCATCCTCTGTCCTGGCATGTAAAAGTAACGTAGCTTTTATGCAAGAGTCTTCCCATCGATAATAAATCATCTTCTCCGGAGTTGGAAGATTTTCCATGAACAAATCATAAATATCATTTTGCACAAATAACTTTGTACATAACACATTTTCTGCTAACTTCCATTGTCTTGTATCACATTGATTTAACACTGGAAATAAAGAAGCCCATTCTCTATAATAGTTAAGATTATTTAACTCAGGTCCGTAAAATTGATAAGATCTACCATCTTCAGCGATCATAATCACGCACCCTGGTCCACCCATTCCAGATGGCGCATAAAACCCATAGGCAACAATTTTCTCAAATAATTCTTCTGTCAAATCTGATAATTTTAACTGTACTCTATCTTCAAATTTCATACTTGTCCTCCGCAGTTATTTTGCATCTTCCAGTATCTTTTACCCCTCCGTAAAGCCAGTTCTTCTACTGTACTCTACTTTCTTCTCATCATTTCCTACATATTGTCTAATAAGATTTAATGTAATCCCTGAAAAGTATTGCTTCGACCGCAGGTGTTCTGGATGCAAATTCAGCTCTCTCAATACCATTGGTAATCAATACTCTTTCCCATATTTTTTTATAATGTTCAAAATCAAACTTTTGATCATCCAGTATTACAAATTCTTCAATTTCCGGATGTAATTCAAGGTACTCTTTTACGCCCTGACCTCTTTTTCGCTCTTTGTCAATGGTATGATCTGATATTTTCAATCCACACTGCTTCAGTTTTGATACAAGATATCGGTAATCGTCATGATTCCTATCCAGCACTTTCCAATCAGATGAAAGTATAATGTCACCACCTCCACATTTTTCAATAGCATTTGCAAGGATTTTAACTCTTGCATCGTCTATTCCTTTGTATCCATAAGGTGTTTGTTTAACGGTTGTTCTTGTGTTCAAAACACCATCAATATCAAGAAATACTACAAACCTCATTTGACATCCTCCCCAGCATATGCTTTTTTCTACTTTTTATAAAAGCTTCATTACTATTTACTAATTCGGATTATAAAAAAAATCAGACAAAGTTTGTCTGATTTTTCCATAAAAAGTCCAATTTTTATTTAAATTGTCTTTTTTCTACTTTATTCGGTTTTCTAAAGCCCACTTCATCCGCTCTTTTAATGTTTTTTTCAACAAATCGCCCTCTAAAATCTCTACGCAATCCATATATTGCATTATCCAAAAAGAAAAGGCCATAACATTAACTTCTGGGAAACTTAACTTTACCATTTTTACTTTGACCATAGATATCTTTCCATTTCTCTTTTCTGGTTTTCCCATATAATACGTCCCTAAGCATTCAAATAAACCATTCTCTTCGGTTCCAAACCAATCTACTACTTGTGTGATCTGTTGTTCCTCAAATCCAATTACAATGTCTTCTTTTTCACCAGAGTAGAAAAAAGGATTTGATATCAGAAACTTCTGTGGATCTTTCCACTCAACTTGTCCCTGCACATCTCTTCTTTTCGTTTCTATTATCTCTATTTCATTCATCAAATCAATTCTATAAAATAAGAAATCTTGTGTCGTAGACTCATTTTTTGCAATCACATAATATCGTCCATTACTCATCATAATCTGTAGCGGTGACACACAACGGTCCTTGCTATTTTCAATATCTAACTCAATTGTTCCATCACTTGTATATCTATAAACGCCAAGTTTAAACTCAATCTTTTTTTGCATATCAATCGCCTCTTGAACGATTAATACATTTTTCATCACATCAATTCCGCCTTCTACAGAATATGGTTTTAAATCAACGATCTTTCGAGAAAACGTATTCAGTTCTTTCACCTGTCCCATACCGAACAATCTTTGAAGACTTAAATAATAGTCTGGTTTATATTCAGGATTTAACACTTTGGAATAAATGACGGCATCAGACAAAAATCTCGCGAGATATTTTGATGAGTCCCCTTCCTCTCCATCTTTTTCATCATACCAATATCCTGTTATATAAGTGCCTTTTTTATTCGCTTTCTTGAATCCTAAATTATATTTTCCTTTGTCTATTATTCCAATTCCGTTCTCATCTGTTATTTCATCTAACTCTTCATCTGATTTTTCCAGCAAGCTTCTCAGTCTCCGGCCTACAGTACGAACAGATGGCAAATCTTTGGCATCATATTTATCTTTTAACGCTTCATATACTTTCTGTGCATTCACCGGATATAGCTCTGACGTATTCATTGATTTTAATGTTTCGATAAGCTCTTCATCTTTGAATCTATTCCATGCTCTTTTTTCCTGCATCTATTCACACTCCTCGTATTTTCCCAAGTTCATGCGCTTACTGTTATTTAGCGTATACTTTGAGTACCCTCTCAAATGTTTTAAAATTACGATTATCTTTAGGACTACAATACACAGCAAATTCGATTACTTTAAACACATTCAAATATTCCTTGACTACATTCTTTGCCGCAAGTGCTACTATTTCAGGGTTATTTAAAAAAGCACCACAGCCAAATGCACCTAAGATAATAACTTCATCTCCCTCAGCGACTGCTATATCCAAAATTCTACGCAGTCTTTTTTCATGAATTAATAACAATTCCTTATCACTAATTTTTGCCTTCTTAACACCATCTCCTTGATTAAACCTGTTACTTGGCTTATCTCTTAAATTTGGAGCTGCACATGTGATAACATCAACTTTATACCAATCAGCCTCTGGCAATAATTCAGGCTTCTCAGTATCCGTTTTGAAAACCAACACATCCGGTGTAAAAATAATATCATCATTATGAAGCGGATTCCGACTGGCGCGATGTGGACGATAGAATCCATCCCACATGTCTTGCTCATTCAGATTAAAATACAACCCCGAACAGCGGCAAAGACACTCCTCCTGTGCATTGGCTCCCCGCACAGCTCCTCCGCCCGGATTTGTAGCTGAAGCAAAATTATGAACTACCGTCTTCATTCCCTTATATTTAGAAGCTGCCTCAAACGTTCTTTTCTGTGAAACAATCACTTTGGCAGGGGCACTTTTCTTTTCCTTCTTTTCCAAATCAATTGTGTCATCTTCTAATATTATTTTCTGCTTATTCGTAGAAGCTTTTACTGAAGCTTTGATTGTTTCATTATTCTTGACCTGTTTTTCTGTATCTTTAAAAATCTCTATATTTTCATTTCTCCCCAAAATCCGTTTTCCTCCCGTCTATTTCAATCCTAAATTCCATCGCTATCTGATACTTAACTTGCTTTATTATGATAATAGCCCTAAAGAAGGGCTTCCCTTTGCCTTTTTTAGAGCTATTTCAACTTTTATTATTCCGGTAGCTTCTACATAATTACCGTAGTGCCAGGTTCTATATTCTCTATCAACCATTCGAGTTCTATCTGTGCAATTCTAATACATCCTGATGTAAATGTATCATTACCACTGATTGGCTCATAATCTTGCATGGATTTTCTGGTTACCTCTGCATCATATAAATCACTGTGGATAAAATAATCTTCGAATATCACAAGATAACCAAAAAACTTTACCTGACCACGCTTTGGATAATATCCGCTCAGATACTCTTCTACAGATTTGTTCTCTATTTTGAATATTCCCATTGGAGTTGGTGATTTTTCTCCTCCGAAAATACAATCTATAGATTTCAGTTTTTCATACATAGTATAACCAGATGCATCAAAATCCGGACGAATCGAATAATGTTCATTCAGAACTGAGTTGTCTGCTTTTTGATATACTTCCAGCTTATGATCTGTTCGATTCAGTTTCAAAAGATAATTCGTCCCTTGATTTTCAAATTCTTTTTTTACAATATACATAATCTACCTGTCTTTTCGCTTCTTTTTTTCCTAAATTCCTTATATATTATTGTCAGGAAAAAAAGTATCATTATTACACTTGTTGCAAGAAAACCAATAATCATCAATGGTCTTCCTGTTGAAATATAATCCAACATCTGTAATGTGGCTGAAATAATCGATACGAGTCCAAATACTGTTATGATCATACTGACTCGTGATTCACGCTCTCCATCAATTCGATCCTGTTCCTCATTCAGTAACGTAATCTTCTGACTAATTTCCTCCAACAACTCATTCACACCGTTTTGTTTTTGTAAAGATCGATAAGTTTCACATACATTATTCCAACGCGAAATCTGTGATGGTGCCAGCGTTCCATAGGATATAAATTCCAATGCTTCTCTTTTTAAATTTCTAAGACTTTCTTCTCTTTTAAGTCGACTTGATTCACCGATAAATCTTTGGTGAATTCTTTCATTAAAAATCATGCATGTATATTTTTGGTACATAACGATTATTGTTAATAACAAATCATCTTCCGACCGCTCCCACAAACCGTTCTTATCTCTGGGTTCTGTTTTACCCGGTCCCGGGCCATAAACATAGGAAATTTCCTGGGAGGTGATAGCACATGCCCAGCCATAATGTTCATCCTCTACATCTTTTGCCCCAGTTGCATATTCCACATCCATCTCTGATACATCTTCAAAATTTCTTGTCACATCAACTAAACGATGTCCATTGTAAGCAATTTTCTTTGGAATTTCATTATCTTCAAAACGTTTTGGAAGAGATGCTATATTCAGTCGATAAGCTTCCTTGATGATATATTTTCTCGAATCCTTATCCTGTATAAACCATGAAAGGGTAATTTTCATTTTCTTTTGAACCAGTCCAAATACCTTCTTTTCTAACGATTCCAATAAAACATCCTGAACTGATTTCCCTTTGTCATTGCTCTCTTGCACATATCCTGGATCTATAAATTTATATATTTGATTAACATCTTTGTTTTTATATGATAAGTATACCGTTATGAAAGCGATTCCGTTATTAAAAACGAAAAATTGTAAATCGTCAATCTGGTATTTTTTACTTATCTCCGCTTTCCCATTCCACGCTTCTATTGTTTCCTGTAATTTGCTGTTGACACTAAACCTCTTAACAAAATTTCCATTCCGGCACTTCACCGATAGTAATTCGGTAAAATCACTGGTATCAAATATTAATTCTGGAAGTTCAGTTTCTTTTTCATTAACAGTAATGGATTGAAAAGAGCCTTGGTAGCGTAGCGGTAGGATTATGTATAGACCACGGTCTATATTATGCGTATCCTTTACATCTTTCCAATATGTTCGCATAAAATCTCCTCCAATGTCTGCCAATATTCTCCATGGAAAGATTTATATTTTTTCATCATCCCATGCTATATTTTTCATCTATTGTTTGACTGTATTTCCTTTTAATATTTCATCAATCGCATCTCTGATATCGTCAAAAACCTCGCCAAAGTTTATTCTTGTTCCATTAGTTTGTGTTTTCACTATTCCAGACACAAGATGCGTTAAATAGTGATCTAATGAATTTGCATAATAATATTGACCTATGCTTGAATACTCTCCCCATCCATCATTACAGTATCCTGTATTATCTTTGTCCCGTTCTCTCTTTGTGTTTTCGTCTATATTTTCATCTTTCCAGGCCAATTTAAGATACTTTTGCGTAAGCATTTCGCTCCTTTTGGATGCAACGTCTTTCGGGTTTATTTCCTTTATTATAGAAAACCATTTTTTATCTATATATTCTTTTTCGCACAGTTTTTTTCTAACAATAGACATTAGTTTTTTAGTTTCATCACATTTTCCATCTTTTTCCACATGATTTCCATCTTCAATTGCTAAAACAGCTTTCAACGCACTATTGGTTTCTAAGTCCAAATCATTCTCCTCAAATAAATATTTATATAAAATAATAAATTCATCTACATATTTACGATGATTCTTCACTCTAGTCATGGTCCTTGTATCTACAAAAGCATTAAACACTTCCGCAACATCCTCCTCTGTATCTACTTCTTCATTCATAGGATTATGGAAAAAAATACCTCGCATCATATTTGCGCAAATCTTCTCTTTTTTTATCCCTTTATAGCTTGTAAGGTATTCTTTATTTTCATTATCCTTATCACAAACAAATTGAATCACATTTTCAGTTTTATTCAAGTTTCCATCCAAGTCTTTGTAAATACGATTAAAATGAATTTCAAATTCAATCGTATCTTCCTTTAATTGAATTGGAATCCAAATATATTTTTCTTCATTTGGCACTTCTATTAATTTTGCCTTTCTATTTTTTTATGTATAACCTTATATAAACTTTGTATATCCATATTCATTCTCCTCTTGCTATAATGCCTAGTTTCCTTTTTTTATCTAAGTGGTTCTCTTAAATATCTACCATAATTTTTTGATTATGTATATTTTTTAACACTCTCATATTAGTGTCATTGTACTCCTTTATTGCTACTAAATCCAGCAAATCACAAAAACTTTTCTCATCAGACTTATTTCTTTATATAGAATCTCTCCATATCATTCAACCGAATCGCCCCCAGATTTCCATCTTTCTGATATCCTGCCCCGCAATCTATTCTAATCGTCCTTCCCGACGGCGATACCCATATCTTTCTATCCTCTGTCGCAGTATGTCCTACAACAGAGATAAACTTGTCATGTTCTTCCATTCCTCTGATAAAACACTCGTAATGTCCATCCCCCATATAGAACCTGCTTTTATTCCATATTCGCTCCGGTGTCAAATATGTCTGCGCATGTGCTATCTGGTATTTTCTCCCCTCAAGATCAAGATTGATATAATAAGGCTTTTCTTTTATCCATCTTGCCAGATTTAGCAAATCAACTGCTGTCATCCGTTGTTCCATGATCGATAATGTATTGTATGAAATGTATTCTCCTACTTTTTCACCAGCATACTTTTCCATAATTTCTCTTGCCAGCCAGACATCGTGATTTCCTTGAATCACTTGAATATTAGAATGTTTTAAGATTTCAAAATACAATTCAATCGGCTGATTCCCACGATCAAAAATATCTCCCGCCAGAATCAATATATCATCTTCCGCAAAATCAATTTTTCCCAATAACAATTTAAATCTATCAGCATCATTATGTATATCAGAAACAACATATATCTTTTTATCAACAACCTTTAAATTCATTTCGTCTTCTCTCGAAAAATTTATTACTATTCACTGTACTCCTGTTTCAAACGTCATCATCTTCAAATAATGATTTTAGTCTATCTTGAATCGTCTTTTCATCATATCCAAACCATGTTATTTCCCACAAAATCAATGTTGTAAACTTTTCATTTCCATAATCAGATAAACTTTTTTCATCCACCCTACATCCTAATATGTTCGCCCATGAAGACGCTTCTATCGCGTAAGTTTTCTGATCTGTTGTGTCAAGGAGATAAACATTATCATCAATCCATCCGCTTTCTTGAATTTTTTCTATACACAGTATCTCTGTATGCGACTTCTCTGGTTCCATTTCATTAAGAATTTTTATTGCACCTCTAAATACTTCTTCTGTAACATTTATATCCGATGAATCAACAGCCAATTTCAAGAACTCATGAACAACCACTTCCAAATCACATTTCCCAAACACTTCATAAAAATACATTTTTCAAATCCTCTAATAGGCTTTTGTCTTTCATTCATCACAAACAGGCCACAATAATTTCCAATTCTCATTTTCTGCATGATCTGGTTTATGTATGCATTCTCCTTCCATAAAACAGATTTCATTTCTCTTTTCACAATATTGAATACCATTCATATCTGTTGTACAAAGATCGCTTTCGCTGTCATTTACTAAACAGACATTCTTCGGAATCTTGTTCTTCACAATAATTGCTTCTAATAATTCAAAAGTCATATATTTCTCCATTTCTAATCAAAATCATTCATATTCATTTCTTAATCTATCTATCTTATCTAATTTCTTTAAGGCATGTCTGAAAACTTAAAATTTCCAGTCTTTTTCTGTAGGAACTATAATATCTTTCTTCGTATAACAGCCTCATCCATTATTTCTATTTGCTATACGTTTCTTTGCCTCTTCCAGCGTCTGGCATGAACAGAAAAATCTACCCGGGTTAAAAAACGTTACCGGCTCATCGCCTCCATCCGGTGGTGGATACGATAGAGGTTCACTTAGATTACTATACTGGTTATAGAAAATATTATATGCTTCTATTCCCGTTCCCCACTTTCCGGATTCTTCATCAAAAGATAACTGTCCGTCCTGCTGGTATAATATACTCCAAATAGATCCTGTGATACTTCCATTTTTATTACTCTCTTTGATTTGTTTTGCAAGTTCAAGTGTAATTCCTATCACCGCCATATTAAATTCTGTATGTAGTCAAACTCCAACTAAATCCGGATTCATACCTCAAGCCATATTTTTCTAATAAATCATTAAATTCCTCATAAATGTAGCCTACTATCTTACCACCGCCATAGAAGCTACTATCTTCCTCATTCATCTGTTCATATATATTTTTTTCAAAATAGTCCCAAGCTTTTTTTCGTAAGCCGCACTCACCTTTATCAAGAAATTCTCATACTCTTTTCTTGATGTAAAATCAGAAGGAATGTTTTTTATATCCCCCGCATTCAAAAATAAATCGGACATATCATCATAGTTGTTTAGTTCAAGCCATTCCTCATATGAATCATATTCTACAGGATCCCAGGATTCATCCCCTTCCATAAACTCATCCTCTTCCATAAACTCATCCACCAAACATATAATTTCGATTTGGTATCCGTCATCTTCGTGAACAAGCATCTTCTTTACCTCTTCAGATACATTTTTAAGATTAACATTATATTCACCATATTGAAGTAATCTGTAAAATGGTCCTTCAAAAGTCATATCCAATAATCTCTCCGGATTAGAATATTCTTTCCACATAATTTCTCCATCACACCCTATTCCAATGGAGCCTGTTAAGTAATTTTCTGGATGAGCTTCATTTCGCATCTCAAGTTCACCATTTTTATCTTTGTAACATTTCCCACCTGTAAAAATCTGTACATCCTGCCACATTCCCCATTTTTTTAAGAATTCAACTATATCCATTGCAAGCTTTTCAGAATCTGTTTCTTTATTAAAAATATGTCGAATTTCCATGTCAGTCTCCTCTCAATCCGCAGCCTCTCCCTTAACATACATAATCTATCCCAATCGCCAGTTATATAATATTTTCCTCTAATCTCTGCTATTATTTTTCTTTTGACACACTTTCTCCAATTCTATTGGTGCCATGCATATGGGGCTATTTTTCAGCATTATTTCTCTTCCAAAAGGCTTTCCGGCTCTGCTTTGATTCTCTGCCATATTATTTTTTCCTCCGGCGTCAGCTGTTCATTTATAACAATTGGTAAAGGAAGCTCTGTATGTACTTTCCAAAACAATGTATCCTTTAGCGAACAATTCCCACAGGTTCTTGGCCCCAATAGTCCAAATCCTCCAAAATGTGGCGGGTAATCCCATCCCGCATCCAAAGCCTCCTTTGCAGTGATGAACTCTTTTTTTCCACACACTTCACAATAATGCCAAAATGGTCTGGTGTTCATGCTCTCTATGAGCTGACGGTGTTTATGTTCTCTTTCATCTTCCCTACGAATCCATGTATCTTCTTCCGTCAGTTCCTGTCTTGCCTGTTTCACAATTTCTGGCTTTATATCATCCATCCGAAGTATGATTTCATCATCGACCACCTCAAAGATTGCGTCAAATCCCTCCGCAGGATTCGGAAATTCCATCTGCTTCTTTTGATTTTCATATACTTCTATGTTTTCTATATCCTCTCGTTTCTTGCTGTTCTCAATCCAACGTTTCTTACTCGGACACATCACATACGCTTCTATTTTTACATCCATTTCCTTGCGTATTTCGTCAATATAAGCTATCCGCCGCTTTGCTTTAAAGAAGGTCTGTTCAGCTATTACATCATTACCTTGCTTCAGTTCATTTATAATGTCATGAAGATGCTTCTCATTCGCTTTTTTAAGACAACGAAACTGTTCTTCGAATGTAATCAGCTCCTTGTTACCATGTTCATCATAAACCTTTTGCTGATAATCATAAATATTAAGAGCAACAGCCTTTTCGTTAGCCAAATGATGTTCTATAAAATAAGTTTTTCCCGCTGCATTTGCACCAATCACAAAGGTTAATTTCTGCATATTACGCCCCTTTTCTCTACTGTTCTAAAATACTAATCTAGTTCCTTTCGCTCCACTTCTCTGAATCTGTCATCTTCAGCAATATACTCAAACATAGCAACCCTTTGCGATGTAGAATAATGCATATGTTCCCGTTCTTCATCCCACCATGCCACTGCTCTGTCATAGACTTCCTTTGCTTCTTTTTTACTTACATATATTCCAAGCCATTGATCATCATCATGATTCCATTCATCCGCCATAACAAGAAGAAAGAACGGTCCTTTCCCATAAGTAGTCTGTTTATTAAGCCCTGCTGCCTCTGTCGATCCAGAATCTACACCTTCACATTTCACATTTTCTATATCTGTCCTCCCTGTATCCGACAAAACAATCACCATTCTCTTATTCATGCAAGAATCATAACTTCTTTTTTCCAAAGCCTTTATAATATCCTTATCGTTTTCGTCAAAATTGTCCTCCATACCTATACCGAAAACAAATTTATCATCATACTCATCCGGAATATCTCTTTTCCATTCATATAACTTGTACGACCAGTCCTCTCTGTTAACAACAGCAAAATTACGGCCTATCTGTAAGTATGGTTTAATATCTTTGAATAAAAGAACCTCTTCTGCTTTTCTTTCTATATCACGTGGAGTTTTATGAAGAACAATCTCAATTGCAGGCTCAAAAGTGCACTCCTTTATTTTTATTGAACTATTCGTGTCATCCGAATTTTGGGGAGAAGTATATATATCCTTAGAAAATTCAACATCGATCATTCCTATTCCATACACATATAAATCCTTATATTTTTCAGTCGGAATATCCGAAATCATCAAATAATCGTGATAACATCCATCTTCAAAACATATTGATAATCTAGCATTTCTTGCCAAATATTGTCTGATTTCCTTGAACTGAATTGCCATAATCATCTTCTCCTTTATTCTTTATCTCTGCTCTGTTTTTACACAATTCTGCATTCTTTCATCTTTTTCATTCAATGTCATACACTCAATATATATTGGATTGATATTAAAAATTGAACCCTCAAATATGCCATCGGTCACCCGAAGACCTTGAAAATACCTTTACAGCTACAACTGTCAGCACAGAACATCTTGTCGAGGTATCCCTCTCGTTTTACCCGTCGGCAAAACTCATATTCCATGGACCCTACATGTAAATTTCTTCACTGTAGGCAGAAATCCTTACTGATATAGACCTGTCTAGCTTTCACCAGCCACAAGACCTCACTGTTAAATAAGCTTGCCTTTAGCTACTTGCTTGTGATTTGATTCCATATATGCTTTTCACATATACCCGGGCGTTCATGCAACAGTGCCCATGCGGTTCGATGCGTTATCGGTTTCGGTTGTGTATCATCACCTTTCGGGTGAGGCATCAACTGTTCCTCCTCTGCGTTGAGGTCGCCTATCGAAACATCAATGAACCCTTCACAAATGTATTTCTACACTCAATCACCCGTTAAGGTGATTTTCAGTCTGCAACGATATCTTCAAAGTGCCACAACCGAATAAAAAACTCTTGGTGTCAACTAACACCATCTTCACGTCTCCGCTTAGATAAACTCCCACAGGTTCTCTTCTTGAAATAACCTCTGCTTTTGTTCATTTGTTCCTCTTTCGACCGCGCACCCAATCCTCACTGGTAATGAAGTTATGATGGGTGTGGCATATTTGAAGGTTCAATTCATTCGGGGCTTGCTTTTCGCAAGCCCTTCATTTCTCTTAAAAATTTTTTAAATTGATGTTCTCGTTTCGTTTGTAATCATGTGTGCCTCCTCTTTTGAATCTTTATTACTGTTTGTATATCTGGATTATAAAAAAATTCAGACAAACTTTGACCAAATTCCTTTGTTTATTTCTTCCACGGAATCTCTGCTGAAGTTATTTCTCTTCCGCTCTTTTTATCGTAAGTATGATATTCACCTTTTTCCAGTGCTTTAATACTACAAATACAGCGCGTTGCAACACTGGTATACAACTCTATATAATCTTCTCTCCAACTGCTTTTTACTTTATGTAAACAAATTCCTCCGACTTCGTTGTAATTTTCTATGTAAGAACTATTCGCTTTTCTTTCTTGCGTTTTTTCTGGTTCTGCTTTCTTTGAAGTAGTATTTCGACTACTACTTGGTTCTCTTGATTCTGTCCTACTTACACTGCTCTCTCCTGCTGAGCTTCCTCCACTTTCTCCTAATCCTATTACAAGTCCAATTATAATTATAATACCCACTACAATTAATATTAGCAATGGAATGATGTTTTCCAAAAATAAAATTATCAGCGGTATTGCGATATAATTCATTGCTGCACAAAATAATGTCAGTAACACACCTTCCTCATATTCTCTTGCTAATAAAATGCCAAATCCAATAATCAATGCGATTGCGGCTATCCCCATACACCCTAATACAATTTCTTCTACATGATCTATATCGAGTTCTTTATACCTTCCTATAAAACTTATTATCCCCCTTATAAAACTAGTTCCCCAATTATATTCTTGCCATTGAGTTAAACAGATTCCTACTATTAACACAACGACACCTACTATGTCTGTAATTATTGCCTGATTTCCTTGAACTGAATTGCCACAATTCTTTGCTCTCCTTTCTTACTCACCCATGAATTCATGGTCTGTTACAACCTTAGTTGCAAAATCATATTCCCACTCACCACAAATATAAAATATAAGCGGTATACATACATTGGCAATCTGCTGAACACTAAAATCCAAGATATGATCCATCGATTCTTGGAAATGCATTTCCAAGAGTTCATATCTAATATGGCATCCATTAAATATGTCTCCATTGTCTTCATCCAATATATATACATGGTTATAGAGTATATCACACTCATATTTTAAATGACTATTCAAATAATTAATCAATCTGGCAGCTCTTACTGCTTCCTCTTCATTGTGCACAACAGGCTGACAATAATACGACTGACAATACAAATGCTCCTCTCTAAAACGAATACAGGTTTCTATGTGACCTCCTATAACTTCCGGAATACTGGCACATAAATATATTGTATCTAATGAATCCACATCTATAAGCTTTAATTCTTCATTAACAAACTTATATTCAATAGCATTTTTCTTGAAATAATCAAAAACTTTTTTCTTTGCCTGTAATTTATTCATTTCATTACGCTCCTATAAATCTTTGTTTTCCCTTATTCAAGTTTCACTGAATATATGTATCATAAGAAGCTAGGGATTTATCCCCGACCTCTTTTTTCTCGCATCTTAATCTACTAAAGTTTTGTGATACCGTTTTATTTCTTTTGGATTTGTCAAATATGGTCCTCTTTCGGTCATATTATCCATAAAACCAGAAAACCTCTTTTGCAAACCATATGGATTATTTTCAGTCATTCCGAAACCACGAATCAAGTCATCCCTATCTATAATATAAGTGCCCAACATGGTAGTTTCCTCACATTCAATAATCTCTGCCTCCATGATTTCCCCATTTTCACATCTTAATGATAGATGAAAGAGTGGATCATAAATGATGTCACCATTTATATCAGAAAATACTCCTATTTTAATAGTCTTTATATCTCCTGTTGTTTTTTGCAAGCCTTTTTTGCATAAAATTGCAAAAACTTTTTGTAGGTTATTGCACCTACATTTTTGGTCTGCAACTTTCTACATTTTTATTTTACAATAAACAATCTCCTGTAAAATAATTGTACATCCATAAGTTAGATTTCTCGATAATTCTATTTGAAAAGTTAAAATACTCTCTCCTTCTAGCCTCCAAAACACAATCGAGAAACTGTTGCATAGTTATTTCGAACGGCATAACTTTTATCTTCTTTATTGAAAAAATGTCCTTCAGCATTTCACAAATCGTATTGTAAGCATTCTGAAAGGATACTTTCTTTTCATTATGAGAAAATACAGCAGAAAACCGTTGCTCTTCTTCTCTATAAACAAAAAAATTTACATCATTTTTTATATTCTGATACATGTAGTTATTTACAGCCGCTAACACATTGTCGTACCCGTAATGACGCAGTTCGATTTTTGTATTATTTCTGATTTCATCTACATTCGTGCCAAGTTCAAATCCATAATATCTCATAAATGATTTCCTCCCTGTTAAATACGCTCCATTCAACAATAGCTTTATCGTTTATAGTTAGGATTATAAAGAAATTCGGACATATAATGTCCGAATTTCACCTGGCGTCCAATTTTATTATAATTCTTTTTCCTACATCAAACTGTTATGATATTGACGCTTCCTTTTCTTTTTGATTTCACTAAGAATCAAATACAAGAAAAATACAAGAAAAATACAAGAATTGCGACTATCGTTATCAAAAATCCAATAATCATCAACGGCTTTCCTGTTGAAATGTAATCCAATGTCTGAAGCGCTGCCGAGATTATGGATACAAGTCCAAATACCGTAATGATCATGCTCACTCGCGATTCTCTTTTTCCGTCAATCCTATCCTGTTCTTCATTCAAAAGATTGATTTTTTGGCTAATCTCCTCCAACGCTTCATTCACACCATTAAGTTTCTGTAAGGAACGATATGTTTCACACACATTATTCCAACGTGAAATCTGCGATGGTGCCAATGTTCCATAAGATACGAATTCCAATGCCTCCCTCTTCAAATTTCTAAGCGTCTCTTCTTTTTTTAACTGATTTGGTCCATTGATAAAACTTTGATGTATCTTTTCATTAAAGCTCATACAAGTGTACTTTTGATACATGACAATCATCGTTAATAACAGATCTTCCTCTGCCCGTCCCAATAGTCCAGTTGCATTCAAAGGTTTATTTTTTCCAGGTCCTGGTCCATAAGCATACGAGATTTCCTGTGATGTGATCGCACAAGCCCAACCATAGTGCTCATCATCCACATCTTTTGCTCCTGTTGCATATTCTACATCTTCTTCAGATTCATCCACAAAATCTCTTGTAGTATCAATCAGGCGATGACCATTATAGGCGAGTCTTTTCAAAATCCCATTATCCTGGAATCTTTTAGGCAAAGCAGAAATATTTAGTCGATACGCCTCTTTAATGATATATTTCTTCGATTCACTATCCTGCGTAAACCAAGAGACATACAATCCAATTTTTTCCTGAATAAGTCTGAAAATATCTTTTTCCAGTACCTCCAGCAAAAGATCTTGTACTGTTTTTTTATCTTTGGAATTTTCATCAACATATCCGGGATTTATAAAGCGGTATATCTCTCCAACATCTTTATTTTTATAAGCTATGTACACTGTCAAAAAGGCAATTCCATTATGAAAAATAAAAAGTTGTAAATCGTCAAGCCGAAATGCTTCACTAATTTCCTGATTCCATTCTCTGGATACTTCACCATTCCAATTTTCTCTCACTGCTTGCACTTTACTGTTCATGCTGAATCTTTTTACAAAATTCTCTTTCCGGCATTTCACCGATAACAGTTCTGTAAAGTCACTGGAATCAAATACAAGCTTCAAAATTTCTTCTGTCTCAGCAATCGAAACAGACTGAAATGAGCCACGATAGCGAAGCGGGAGTATCATATAAAGACCACGATCTATATTGTCTTTCTCTGCTTTCGTTATGTTTTCCCAATAAGTTTCCATATGTAATCCTTTTTTTCCTATTTTATTCGTTTTTCTAATGCTTCCTGCATTCGCTCTTTCAGCATCTTTTTCATTTTTTCACCTTCCAATAACTCCAGACAATCAATGTATTGCATCAACCAAAATGAAAATGCCTGAATATTCACTTGCCTGAATTTCATTTTCACCATTTTTACGATTCTGGTCACAGATTGTCCATCCCTCATTATTGTTTGTGGTATTTTGTAAATATCCAGAATTTCATATAATCCGTTTTCTTCCGCTCCGAACCAATCCACAACTTGTGTAATCTGTTTTTCTTCAAATCCGATTATGATATTTTCTTTTTCTTTTCCTGAATAAAAATACGGATTAGCTGTCAAAAACTTTTGAGGATAAAGCCACTCACAGTCTTATATATCGTCGCTTTTTTGATTATCCAGTATAATGATTTCATCCATCAGATCGATTCGATAAAATAAAAAGCCTTTAAGATTTGTTATCTTTCGATTCTTCGCCATTAAATAATAACGTCCATTGCTCATCATAATTTGAACTGGAGATACACAACGGTCTTGATTTCCTGTTGGTCGAAGATGAAATTCTCTATCCTCATACCTGTATGCATAAAGTGTAAATTTAATCTTCTTTCTTCTGTCAATCGCACTCTGAATATCCAATACATTTTTCATGACATTAATACCACCATCATCATTTTCAGAATATGGCATATATTCAATGACCTTATCCACAAATTCTGTCTTGTCCTTTACCTGCCCCTTACCGAAAATATCCTGAAGATTGTCATAATATGCCGGTTTGAATTCAGGTGATAATACTTTTGAATAGACCACTGAATCCATTAGAAATCTTGGAAATTCACCCGGTACATCTTCCATCACTTTTTTCTCATACCAGTAACCGGTTATCTTCGTGCCTTTTTTCTTAAATCCCAGGCAATAGCCGTCAAGCTCTTTCAATCCACAGCCATCTTTATCCAGTCTAGTCTTCTCTATCCCATCATCTCCACCCAGTAATTGCCGCAATTTTCTGGATACAGTACGATCATCTATTACACGTATCGGTGCTTTTGTATCTTCAGCACGAAGTTTTTCCAAATCTTCTAACTTCTTGTGTATTTCAGGAACCGTTGCAGGATACACTTTTGTCGCTCCTGTTTCTTTTAGCGCTTTTATCAATTCTTCCTCTTTAAATCTTGACTCTTGACATTTTATTTCTAACCTTTTACTTTATACAAACTTACCATTACATAACAACAGTAGTACCGACTTCAACATTCTTAACAAGCCAGTCCAAATCTTCCTGTGTTAACCGGATACATCCTGAAGAATGCTCTTCTGCACCATTTATATGTTTCATCTGTTCAAATGTATCTTGCGTTGCCTCTTCTGTATATAAATTGCTGTGAATAAAATAATCTTCAAAAACAACCAGATATCCAAAAAACTTTACTTTATCATGTCCTGTATAATAACCACTTACATACTCTTCATGCGCTTCCGACACCTTTTCAATCTGAAAAATACCTTCCGGGGTCGGTGTATCTCCACCGCCCCAGATACAAGGAAATTCCTTCTCCTTCTCATACATAAGATAATCAGATGAGTCAAAATCCTTACGGATTGGGTAATAGTCATGAAGGATGGCGTTGTCCGTGGATAAGCGGTAATATTCCAAGTGTTTGGTAGTTCGGTTGAGTTTTAGTAAATGCGGGGATTGTAAACTTGACTTTTTAATTATATATAATTCTTTCTTCTTACTTTTTATATATTTCCAAAATTCTTCAACTACCACATTTATGTCAGAATCATCTTCGATTGTGTAATTTGTATTTGGATTATAATATTCACACTCTAAATCTAAATCACATTTTTTTCCCGCTTCATAAGAATTTGGATATAACTGATACGAACAAATTTCTTTTCCAAAAAAAGCAAATTGATAAGAACATAATCTACAATTCACACTATTATCATCACTAATAAAAAATCTAGAAAACATTAAATCATATTTTTCTCCAGCATCACTTTCAACTCTAATGTAGTCAAACGCATTAATCATACCCGTTCTCTTTAATGCTTCACTTTTCCCATTCCCATATCGTTTATTTATTTTATATCCAGCTTCTATTCTCTTCTCCAAAACATTCAGAATTTTTATACGCTTATTTTTTATTCCTTGTATTGCTTTTTCGACAACCAGCGTATCTTTCGGTAACATATGGAAATTTCCACGTCTTGTATCAAATAATATTTGTTCATCATCATACAATTCAGAATTAATTTTAGAATTCTTTAACCATACCTTTCCTATATCTAATCCCGTCATTTTTTTTATAAGTTCTTTATCATTAGTCATCATACCCAAATTTTTCCTTTACGACTTTTGGTTTCATATATTTACCTTCAAAAGTACTACCTTATTCGCTATAAAATAGCTAAACACCTTATGTTTAAAATTAAAATTTCGAGCTTTATTGTCATTGTTCAATCGTCAAACTTGAACCAATAACTCTATTAATAAATTCAACAAACCTTTTTACATCTTCCTTACTTGATAATAAGATATCATTACTTTCTCCCATTATTTTATAACCTGTATAGTATACTTTGCCATTCTCTAAATTAATATCTCTTTTTTCAGAATGAAATTGATAAAGCGTTTCTTCATTTATAGATGGATATCGAATTTCAAACAATATTTTATTTTCTTTCCTGTTAACCCACATTTCATTTGGGCTTCCATCTCCACAAAACAATTGTATTCTTCCTTGTGATGAATGAAAATTTCCGCTTCCGAAATCACAATTCAATCCATTAAATCCTAAATAAAAACGTGACTCACCATTTATTATAAAATCAATACCAATGTGATGTCTATTAGGCTTTTTCCCTTGGAATGGTTTTAATACTACAATATCTTTATTTGTATTATTTCCTTGCTTATATTTTTCATATTTTAGATCACAGTTCAATTTTTCAAATTCGTTAATCATTTCATCTCTTATGTAACGCATCTGAATAACTATTTCTGTCCATTTTAAATCTAAATCATATTCCTTGTTCATTTTTATATAGACTTCCTTCTCTTTAATACTTAACCTTATATTTGAACATTTTATCACATACACGATAACACATATTATATACTTCGTATGTCCCTTCATACTATAAAATTATATTTAAAAAACTTATGACTCCAACATTCCACCATCTTTTCTTTATGAAAGCATATAAATATAGTCTAAAAATACTATCGCCTCTACCACTGGTGTCCTTGATGCAAACTTGACATTTTCTATTCCATTCGTAAGCAACAATCTTTCCCAAAGCTTCTTGTATCTCTCAAAATCGAAAGTCATATCATCGAGTATCACAAACTCTTCTATCTCAGAATGTTCTTCCAAGTATTCTTTTATCCCTTTTCCTCGTTCCAAGTTACTGTCAAAAGTTTGTCCTGATATTTCCAGCCCATATTTTTTCAATTTTGATACGAGATACACATAATCATCATGCTTGGGATTAAGTTCTTTCCAATCAGATGAAAGAACAATGTCTCCTCCACCATATTTTTCAAGTGCATGTGCAAGAATTTCAACCCTCGCGTCATCAATACCTGTATATCCATACGGTGTTTGCTTAACAGTTGTACTTGTGTTTAAAACTCCATCCACATCTAAAAACACTGCAAATCCCATCGAATTCCTCCAGACTTTTATAAATAATATGAGTATTTACATGCTTATTATATTTAAGGTGCGACATGCAATGTCTTATTTAAATAAAACGACTTGAAATTATAAAAAATAGACATTGTACAGCTTCTCTCCAAGTCCGCAATATCTATATCCATCTTTTTTGCAATTATTTATAAAACAATATAACTATTTAGAAACATTTACGTTTATCTCTATTATATATCATACAATATACATCATCATCACTTTGATTCCAAACATCTAATTTAACTTTTACTTCAATTCTGTATAATTGTTCAAAATCTAATTTTTTATTGGCTATAAATTCATAAGATTTGAAAATTATAATAGAATTTTTGTATAAACATATATGAAAATCGTCATCATAAGTTAAATACTGTCCTAATCTAATTTTTTTATCATTTTTAACATCTTTTATAAAATAACTAAAAATGCATGTACCATTTTCATTATAAATATTCATTTCAAATAAATCTTTTGTGTTAAAATTAACTGCAAAGTCACAATTACCAAAATATTCTTTTGTTAAATATTTATTAAAAGTAAAATTCTTAATTATAGAATTTTCATCACATTCATATCTATTTTCTTCAACTTTACCAGAAAGCATATAATATAATATTAAACTACAAATAACTATACCAATTATACAATATAATAAGAACATATAACCAACCTCCTAAATTCCAAATATAACAATTTTATTATCAATAATCATATTTACTTCTATCAATTCTATCTCTTTTTGTCTTCTATTATCAGTTCTAACAGATTTGTCACCCGTTTATCATATATTTTGCAAGTTTGACATTTGTTCTGAATATTCCTTCACATAAACATTTTTTTGATGTTCCCAATATTGAACTGCTAATTCTATATATCCAACAAGGCTCTTGGTATCATAAATTTCATTTTTTCCATTAGCAAGCAAATCCTCTAACATCTTTTGCTCATCAGGAATATCACTATCTATATGATAAAAAATTTTACAATAATTCTTAAAACTACCAGTTTTACACAAAAAATCAATCAATGCATCATTGGATTTTTCAGCAGACTTATTTAATCCTAATTTGTTAATAATATTACTTTTGTTCACTTTATCTTTTATTTCTTTGTCATAAACATCCTTCAATCTACATAAAAATATATCTGGACGATCATATATGTTTCTTCCTTTTGTTCGGTTCAAACCACCATTTGTTGGCATTAGGGAAAAATTAAATACTGCATGATGTAATGTAAATGCTAATAATAAAATTTCTTTATATATATCCTTTTCATCTTCAATTATCTTTCCAAACATTTTTACTTTTTTTCATTAAAATTGAAGACACAGTCACCCGCTATTCCAATATTTTTTCCTACTTCTAAATAAGGTGACTTATCTAAGCACCATTGCCGCTGTTCATTAAAGTTTGAATAAAAAAATGTTCCAATAATACGTTTATATTTTCTCCCTTGTATCCAGAATTTTGAACTTTTATAATTTTCCTTAAACAAATCTGTTGTATCTTCTTTCCTAATTCTAAACAAATCTTTATATACAGTAAAATAATATTCCCATGCTCTCAGGCTTGAATCTGAATCGTATGCATATACATATTTTTCATCATCAAATAAATGTTCTAACCCTCAGATGATTTCCTTATATTTCAAGTTCAACATCCGTCTTTCCAAATCTAATAAATTCTTTTCATTTATTTCCATAATCTTCATCTTTCTCATAATCAAGGTTAATTGTCATAATACATTTTTCATTTTCATAATAATAACACACTTGCGCTTTCTTGTACATACTGCATATATTTATGTTATATTTTTTGATTATACACTTCATTTTTCACAAATAAATATTTTTATTCTACTAATTTTCTATGCTCCATAGCAATTTCATCACCTTATATAAATCTTTTATTTTCCAACAACGATTTTTCAATTCAAAAAAGATATAGGTATCATGAGTTTCCAATCCCATAATATCTATATCTTTTTCACACATATCATTTAATTATATTCATGCCTACCACACAGCTAATTCCCCTACGCCAGTAATTCGTCTTTCTTACTGAGGATTGCTTCTACTGCTGCGCATGCCGGGCAATCACAGTACTTTGCTCCTGCTGCCTTGATCTCTCTTCCATGCTCTGCTACACCTTTGGCTTTTTCCACTCCGCCGAATACTTTTGCTCCTGCATCAGACTCTGCAAATGCAATCAGTCCATCAATTGGAATAATATCTTCTTCCATCTCAGCGATAAATTTCTTGGTCTCTTCTTCCTGCTTGTCCGTTCCCACTGCATCAATCCAAACCTGGGCTGCTTCTTTTGCCTCTGCACTGCAGCTCGGTGCTGCAATCAGCTCTTTTGCTTTTGCTACAACATACTCTAATGTTTCTTTTGACATAACAAATACTTCCTTTCCTTGTTATATTTCCTGCTTCCACACACTTCTATGCAGAAGACCCTTATAAGTTGATTGTAGCACATTCACCCCAGACAGTCGATAGACAACTTTTAATCTTTCACCAGCACTTCGAATGCTTCTTTGTTCTGCAAGTTCTCTTGCATTTCTCTTTAATTCTTCTTGCTTTTCCTTGAAAATATGCATCAAATTATGCTTATATTCTTCCAGATTATGTACTTTATATGCCTGCATTTGATCTTGAATCCATCCTTTATATACAGGGATATCCCGCAGGACTACCGGCACTTCACAGGCAAGTGCCTCCAGCACTACTATCCCTTCCGTCTCTTCATAGCTGAAGAATGCAAATGCGTCGGCTCCGCAGTAGGCGTTCCGAAGTTCTTCTGCTTCCACATATCCGGCAAAGATTACATTTTCACTTTTCTTTTTTACTGCTTCTTTTACTTCTTGTGTCACCAGGCTGTCATTTCCGCCTCCAAACCAGATAAAGGTTGTTTCCGGCATCATCTTTGCCAGCTTTAGGAAATCCAGAATACCTTTTCTCTGAATCAGATGCCCTGCTGATACAACCACTTTACGATTCATTGGAATTTTATATTTCTCATGAAGCTCCTGCTTTTCTTTCTCTTTATTTCTGGATTGGAAAAATTCCGTATCTACTCCATTGGAAACAGCATAGATTTTCTTTTGGATTCCATAGCTTTTCAAAAGACCTTTGGAATACTCTGTCGGTGTAATGACAATATCTCCAAGACCGTAACAGAAGCAAATCCATTTCTTAAAAAGAGGTGCGAAACGGTTGGAACCGATAAAAGAGTTCCGGAAGTCCTCCATCGTTGAATGTCCATAATAGACGACTTTCTTACCTTGCATTTTTGCCAGACAGGCTGCCAGCACGGAATCCGGAAATACCGTATTAATGTGTACAATATCCGCCTCTTTCCAGCTTTTTGCTTCTTCAATATCTGCCTGCTTCAACATATTCTTCTGGTGTTTGATTGCACTGCCCACACCACTTTTTGCAACAATTCCAAAACCACCTTCGTATATATATGTCTTCATAATTTCATCCCCCATTCTTAATCTTTCTTCAAGGTGTAACATTTTACCTTCTACCGATAACACATTAGACTGAGAATATCATCCGAAATGCTGTCGTAAGTCCCAGACTGTAAAGTGCAATGGAACATGGTTTTCCAAGCAAAATGACAAGTGAGAACTGCTTCCATGTCATCTTCGTCGTTCCTGCCAGATAACATAAGAAGTCATCTGGTGCTACCGGAAAAAAGATTGCCAGTGTAAATAATTTTAAGAACCGGCTGTCTTTTTCTGTCCAGGAATCATATTTCTGAATCAATTTTTCCGAGAACATCTTATGTAAAACTGGACGTCCCATCATTCTGGATATTCCAAATGCTGCCAGTGAACCAATACAGATTCCTATATAATTATATACGAATCCAAGCCATGGCCCGAAGAAAATCACTCCTCCCAGGCAGCTGATTCCTCCTGGAAGAATCGGAATGACTACCTGGACAATCTGAATCAGTACAAAAATTGCCATTCCTCCATATCCGAACTTAGCAATAAATGCCTGTAATGTATCCACAGAATCCAGAATGCCATTTTTATATGCCCAAAATGCAAGTGCTACACAAATCAATAACCCGGCAAGTGAGACCAGATTCCATATTTTCGCCATTTGATTTCTATCATTAAGCTGCATAGACATTCCGTCTTTTTCTTTCTTCCAGCGCTGCCAGGTAAACCCTCTCCACCCGCTTCGCAAAGCTCTCTTTGGAAAACTGATCTGCTGTCCGAACTGCTGTATTGCGCATTCTCCTCTTTTCATCTTCACTGAACTCCTTCCATTTCTGTATACACTCAAGGTACATAGACTCATTTTCATACTGCCAGCCATTCTTTCCTTCCATAACTACCTCTTTCAGGCAGTCATCTTTTCTACATAAAAGCGGTACTCCACCAGCCAGCGCCTCATCATATGTCATACCCTGTGTTTCGCTTGTTGATGCACTGACGAAAAGATCTCCAATCTGATAATATCTGGCGACTTCATCTGGCGACACCATTCCTGTAAAGATTACACTATCTGTTACTTGATACTCTTTTGCCTTTTCTTCCAGTGTAGTTCTATATGGCCCGTCTCCTACTAAGATAAGTTTTATATTTTTTTGTACACTTTTTTGATACCAAAGCAACTCTTCAATGTTCTTTTCTTTTGCTATTCTTCCAACATAAACGAAAACAATCTCACCTTCCTTTATGCCATATCGTTCCCGAAGCGCCTCTCTGCTTCCGTCGTCAATTCGTCTTCTATATTTTTCTGTATCAATTCCAGACGGTACAACACTGACCGGACAGCTTACCCGGTAGCCTTCCAGAATCCGCTCTATCTTTCCACTTGGTGCGATCATGGCATCCACCTGATCTGATAATTTTCTTGTCATCATCTGTACCAGGCTCCTGCCCCATGCTTTCTGTGGTGAGAAATAATGTGTGTAATCCTCATATACAGTATGGTATGTGTGAATAATTGGAATATCTAATTCTCCTGCAATTCTCTTTGCCAGAAAAAATGTAGAGAATTCGCACTGGGAATGAATCAGATCCGGCTTCCATGCAAGCAGCTCTTCCATATATTCTCCCGCCACAACCGGAATCTTCACCCTTGCCTGTGGATATATCTTTCCCATACCTACCGATCCTGCATAGATCACATTTTCCTCTTTATATGAATGACAATTCCTGGAAAGTGTCAGAACCTTTACTTCATGACCACGTTTTTCCAATTGCTCTGTCAGATTTAACACGGAAGTCACAACTCCATTTATCACAGGTCTGTACCAGTCTGTTGTAATCAGTATTTTCATTGTTCATTACCTCCTCTTCCTTACAGTAACAAGCTTATCATCCGGTTCTTAAAATAAACGCAGTCAATTCTAAATATTTCTTAAAGATTCTCGCAATATTTTCTTACTGCAAGCACGATTTCTGCATGACGACTTTTTTCATAATAGGAAATGTAATTTTCTATTATAAAAAAGCCCTGCGAAGTTATCCATTCAAACTTCACAGGGATATGTGTTCCTGACCTTTTATTCCGAGATACTCTATTCTCTTGTTTTTATTTCTTACGATTATTTCTTTCCAAAATGAAAGAATCCTTTTTTCTCATATGGCTCTGTATGAACGTCTACCAGTTCATAGCCAATCTCTTTGATTTCCTTTTTCAGAAATGGAATGTCCAGATTTTCTTCACTGATTACAACTGTCTCACCACCTTTTACAGAAGAAGTCACTTTCTTTACATTAAAATTCTTGCGCACCAGATCATTCATATGTGCTTCACACATACCGCACATCATGCCATTTACCTTTAATACCGTCTTTATCATAATTCTATCTGCCTCCTGTTATTGGTTTCTGCCAGATTATATTTTCTATTTGTCAACGAAGCATCTAATCTAATTAACAGTTGACTCTCCACTCTTAATCAGATTCTTCTCTCTGACGTTCTCATGTTATACCCCTCCAAGGTATAAGTCAATGGTCTGGTTTTATTTACCTAACTGATGAAACTTTTTTATCAATAAGAAGAAGTGTACAAAGATTTTCTTTTATTATCTGAGACTTACTTTTTGTTATACTGTTCACATTTTTCTCTACTTTTTTCTCATAATAACAGACCTCCTTAAAACCAAGACATTTTACTTTGTCTTCATTTTAAAAAGGCCCTTTAAATACTCTAATATTAAATTCTAAACAATACTTAAACTATTTCATGCAAATTCATGACATTTTTACATTATACTCCAAGGATTCCTTTGACCATATCTTTCATCTTATCCGCATCACATTCCAGATCATGAAGTACTTTTGCATCCAGAATATCTTTAATTGCCTGTGGCATCGGAACACCGGATACTTCCTGCAGTTTTGGAAGAAGATCAAATTCATCTGCATTTGCATTCTCTGCATCGATAGCGCTCATCACACTTTTTACGAATTTGTATGGGCTTGCTGTAGATGCAATGACACATTTTGTTTGATCACCGCTCTTAGCACGATACTGTCCACATACATGAGCTGCAACTGCTGTATGTGTATCCATGACATATCCCGTCTTCTGATAGGTATCATGAATACTTGCTGCCGTCTCTTCTTCTGTAGAATATCCTGCAGCAAAATCAGCTAGTTTTTCTTTCATTTCCGGTGTAATTGTATACTTTCCGGTTGTCTTAAGTTCTTCCATCAGCTCTTTTGTCTTCTCTGAATCTTCACCACAGATGAGATAGATCAGACGCTCCAGGTTGCTGGAAATCAGAATATCCATAGAAGGTGATGTCGTTAATACAAACTCACGGTTCTTATCATACGTTCCTGTCTGGAAGAAATCATACAATACTTTATTATCATTAGAAGCACAGATAAGCTTTGCAATCGGTACTCCCAGATTCTTTGCATAGTATGCTGCCAGAATATTTCCAAAGTTGCCTGTCGGTACAACTACATTAATCTTCTCGCCGTCTTTAATCTCTCCATTTGCAAGCAGTTTTGTATATGCATATACATAATAAGCGACCTGTGGTACAAGACGTCCGATATTGATGGAGTTTGCTGACGAGAACTGGTATCCCTTATCAGCCAGTTCTTTTGCAAGTTCCTGATCTTCGAACATCTGCTTTACTCCACTCTGGGCATTATCAAAGTTTCCATGAATTGCAACTACGTCTACATTTGCCCCTTTCTGGGTTCTCATCTGGAGTTCCTGTACTTTGCTGACACCATTCTTTGGATAAAATACGATAATCTTTGTTCCTTCTACATCCGCGAATCCTGCCATAGCAGCTTTTCCTGTATCTCCGGATGTGGCAGTCAGAATTACAATCTCATTCTTCACCTGATTCTTCTTTGCAGATGTTGTCATCAGATGTGGCAGGATAGAAAGTGCCATATCTTTAAATGCAATTGTTGCTCCATGGAACAGTTCCAGATAATAAGTATCTTCTACTTTTACAAGTGGAGCAATTGCCTCATCATCAAACTTGCTGTCATATGCTTTTTCAATACAATTCCTTAACTCTTCTTCTGTAAAATCTGTAAGGAAACACTTCATAACTTCATAAGCAGTATCCTGATAGTTCAGATCCTTCAGTTCTTCCATAGACTTTCCAAGTACCGGAAGCTTCTCCGGCACAAAAAGCCCTCCGTCCGGAGCAAGTCCTTTTAAAATTGCTTCCGATGCAGTCACTTTCAAATTAGAATTTCTTGTACTTTTATAATATAAATCCATCTGTTCCACCCTTCTATGATCCTGTAATTCTCTGCCTGGCATCACTTTTATTTTGCTTTTTTACTATTTGTATATTTTACAAGTCCGCCTGCTGCAATCAGTTTCTGCATGAATTCTGGGAATGGCTGTCCCTTAAATTCCGTTCCTTTTGTACGATTATAGATCATACCATTATCAAAATCAACTTCCACTTCGTCTCCGGCTTCAATTCCTTTCGCAGCCTCTGGACATTCGATGATCGGAAGTCCGATATTGATTGCATTTCTATAGAAGATTCTGGCAAATGTCTCTGCTATAACACAGCTTACTCCTGCTGTTTTCAGACACAGTGGCGCATGCTCTCTGGAGGATCCACATCCAAAGTTCTTATTTGCCACGATCAGATCTCCCGGCTGTACTTTATTTACAAATTCCGGATCGATGTCTGCCATTGCATGACTTGCAAGCTCCTGTGCATCAAAAGAGTTCAGGTATCTTGCCGGAATGATTACGTCTGTATCTACATTATCCCCATATTTAAATACATGTCCTTTTGCTTTCATTATTCAACGACCTCCACTTTCTCAGGATTTGCGATGCATCCTGCAATTGCACTTGCTGCTGCTACTTCCGGTGATGCAAGATAGATCAGGGAATCTACATGTCCCATTCTTCCTACAAAGTTACGGTTCGTTGTGGATACACACTTTTCTCCTGCTGCCATAACACCCATATGTCCACCCATACATGGTCCGCAGCTTGGTGTATTTACTGCACATCCCGCATCTACGAAAATGTCCATCAGTCCTTCGTGGATACACTGTTTGTAAATCTTCTGAGTAGCCGGAATTACCATAACACGTACATCTTCGTGTACTTTATGACCTTTGAGAATTGCTGCTGCCTTTCTCATGTCTTCCATACGTCCATTCGTACAGGATCCAATAACAACCTGATCGATCTTGATCGGCTCCATAGCCTCGATCTCATCGATCGTTTTTGCGTTTCCAGGAAGATGTGGGAATGCAACAGTTGGACGGACTTCTGCAAGATCGATCTCAACGACCTGCTCATATTCAGCGTCCTCATCAGCTTCATAGACTGTATATTCTTTCTTTGTATGCTCATTCAGATACTGGATTGTCTTGTCGTCTACCGGGAAGATTCCGTTCTTTGCACCTGCCTCGATTGCCATGTTCGCCATTGTAAAGCGATCGTCCATAGACAGATTGGCAATTCCGTCTCCGGTAAATTCCATAGATTTGTAAAGGGCACCGTCTACACCAATCTTTCCAATGATGTGAATGATAATATCTTTACCACTTACGTACTTGCCCGGTTTTCCAGTTAATACGAATTTGATTGCAGCCGGCACTTTGAACCACAGCTCTCCCATAGCCATTCCTGTTGCGATATCTGTTGTACCCACACCTGTTGAAAATGCTCCAAGTGCTCCATATGTACAGGTATGTGAGTCTGCTCCGATAATCAGTTCGCCGGCTGCAACAACTCCTGCCTCCGGAAGGATTGCATGCTCTACTCCGGATTTTCCCTGTTCAAAATACCAGTGCAGTCCCTGTGCTTTTGCAAACTCACGGATTGCTTTTGAATTCTCTGCGGATTTGATATCTTTGTTCGGTGTAAAATGATCTGGTACAAATACTACTTTATTCTTATCGAATACAGTGTCGGACATCTGCTTTAAAATCGGCAGTGCCATCGGTCCTGTAATATCATTTGCCATTACTACGTCTAATTTTGCTTCTATTAACTGTCCGGCTTCTACATGATCCAGTCCAGCATGCGCAGCTAATATTTTCTGCGTCATTGTCATTCCCATCACGACAACCTCCTGTTCTTTCCATTAGTGCTTTTTATGATGTTTCTTAGCTTTTCGCCATGCGTTCATTGTACCACACAGCACAATCACGGTGCAAGAAAGAATCAGTATCAGGATAATTCCTGTTATATTTGCTACATCTCCCGTTTTCACAGTTGATGCTTTTAATGATTTCGCCGATGTAACTGCCGGTGTAACAGGTATCTGCGGTTCTTCTACTTTCGGTTCTTCCACTTTCGGCTCCTCCACTTTCGGCTCCTCCGGTGTCGGTTCTTCCACTTTCGAATCTCCCGGCTCAGGTTTTGGTTCTTCTTCTACTTTCACAGTCTCTCTGTCTTTAACTTCTTCTGCATTTTCAGAACACACAACTACTTCATTTTCAATCTCTTTTCCAATTACGCTCTCGTCAGTAATTGCAACCTGATATTCTACCGTGTACTTCTGACCGCTTTCCGGTCCCTCCAGGAATTCACCTGCATGAATTGTGTAAGAATTCCCCTGCACTGTAATCTTTGCGTCAGGAATTTTCTCACCGTTTTCATTTAACAATATCACTGAATTTTTCTGAAGTTTTACTCCTTCTGTAAGAATCGTATCCGTGATCACCACATTTTTTGCAATGGCTTTTTCTATCTGCTGAGTCACATCCAGCGTGTATGTAATAATATCCCCTAATTTATAAGTTTTACCAGACTTATCTGCATTTTTTTCTACCTGAAGCTCCGGCTTATCCAGCCATTTTACCTGCAATTCGATTGGTGATGATACAATCTGCTGCATAGAAGCTGTCCCAATATCCTGACTTCCATTTCCGGTCTTGACCAGAAGAATTTTCCATGATTTTGCAATTTCTCCCCTGATCTCACCACTGCTCCAAGTCGTTCCATTTCCATATGTAACATCTGCCCTTAAGTAAAATGTGTCTCCTCCCGATACTTTGACATTTCCACTTCCACTCGTGCCTCTCGTCTCATTAACAAGCATGACTCCATCAGGAAGCGGAACGGTGATACTATTTGCCGTATCCCCTACAAGACGAATACTTTGGGTCCTCTGACATTTCTGTTCCCGGTCATAATAGGTCGTCAACCCATTTTCAGAAAACGCCAGCTCTGCATCTGGTATATCCGGAAGATTTTTTACATAATCCGCATACATGACTACCGCACTGGCAATGTCTGCATTCAGACCCTTAAACGCTGCACTGTTCTGATCACAGCCGTCATAAATGTATGATAATACACAATGGGTCAGACAATAAGCATTGGCATCTTCACCCCAGCCTCCGGTCAGTGAACTTTTGATATATTGCTCATACCCCGGTCCACCGTACATGTAATACATTGCTTTACTAAGATGTGACTTCGGATCCAATTCTGATGCGCTATATGCACCATTCCCCGGTGATTTCATATCTGGCTCCAGACAAAATGCCAGATTACCATCCACGTAATAATAATGGGTCGAATATCCCATATACCTGATTGCATCCCCTTTTACAAGGGATACTTCCTTTGCTTCTGCATTCACTGCCGGCAAAATGAGTAACAAAAAGAACACCCCTACTGCCAAAATGAACTTACGGGCAAAATAAACTCCTTTTTTCTCCATATGCAATTCTCCTCTTAATGATCAATGAATCTGTTGTTTATGGGTTACAAAAAAGACCTCCCTTCACCTGTTTTCTCGTTTTGGAAATCTGGGAAGAAATAAATTCCCTTCGTTGGGGATACACCCCATGATGTGTTACTGAAAATTAGAATTTCTTAGACGAGTGCTATTATCATAGCCAGAATGCTATGATTTGTCAATAGCACTTTTAAATAAAATATTCGATGGTTTTCTCAGACGTAAGCTCTGTATTCTTATTAAAAAGGATGATTGCCTCCCGACCCTGATAAGGCCCCAGAGAATAGACATTTAACGCAATTTTATTAAAATATTTCCACGGCACAATGCGATTATAGCGCGTCGGACAATTTTCGACAATCTGTATGTCACCAAGACCATATCCTTCCTGATCATAATACGGATCAAACATGTAGACATGTTCCCCGTCTTCGCCTGTAAGAAGAACATAGTGCCACTCATCAGAAAACAGACGCAGCACAACAGCGCCTCCTCTTCTGAGAGCGTCATTAACATAGCTTTCATTTCCAAGATACACTTCTTTTCCGGACAGATAACGGCTTTTTACTCTGAAAACTGATAATGTAATGGATTTTTCATGCCTGTCTCCTTTAGAAAAACTGGCGGATACCTTTCGCATCCACCATGAATAAAAAACTAATCTGTTGCATAAGAAACAAATTTCAATCTTTAAATATAATACATATCCTGTCCATAGTCTACATATGTCTGGTACTCTTTTTCCAGATCATAAAGTGTAATACCTGTCAATATCTTCTCAAGTTCGTAATTCACCTTGTCTATGACCAGTTTTTGTATTGCCTCCGGTGCTGCTTTATAGTCACAGTCTTCCGGCACATCTTCAGCCTCGATTCTATAATCACCTTCCAGGGCTTCAATCACCTCTGAAATTGTAATCTGTTCTGCGGGTTTATTTAAAAAATATCCACCCTGAGATCCTTTTATACTCTTGACAATTCCTGCTTTTCTAAGGCTCGCAAATACCTGTTCCAGATACTGTGGAGAGATATTATTTCTCTCTGCGATGCCCCCCAATGCTACCTGCTCATTTTTAGAATTTACCGAAAGATCAATTAATGCCCGCAGGCCATATCTGCTCTTCATCGAAAGTTTCATAATCTTCTCTCCTCTAGTTTAACGTATCAGACAGCCGGCTTTTGCCTGCTGTCCTACGTCAATATCTATTCACTCTCTTTTTTAATCTTACTCAGCGAACAGAGGGGTTGAATAATATCTGTCTCCGTTATCCGGAAGTAATGCTACAATAGTTTTACCTTTATTTTCCGGACGTTTTGCATAATCAATTGCTGCCCAGAGAGCTGCTCCTGATGAAATACCTACCAGAACTCCTTCGTGTTTTGCAAGAAGTTTTCCTGTAGTAAATGCATCGTCATTCTCAACTGTAATTATCTCATCATATACTTTTGTATTCAGTACATCTGGAACGAATCCTGCTCCAATTCCCTGAATCTTGTGTGCTCCGCTCTTACCTTCTGAAAGTACCGGTGATGTTGCAGGCTCAAGTGCTACAATTTTAACATCTGGTTTCTTTTCTTTCAGATACTCTCCAACTCCAGTCAGTGTTCCACCTGTACCAACTCCTGCGATAAAGATATCCACATCTCCGTCTGTATCATTCCAGATCTCCGGTCCTGTTGTTGCTCTGTGTGTTGCCGGGTTTGCCGGGTTCACAAACTGTCCCGGAATAAAACTATTCGGAATTTCTTTTGCAAGTTCATCTGCTTTTGCGATGGCACCTTTCATTCCTTTTGCCCCTTCTGTCAGCACAATCTCTGCTCCGTATGCTTTCAGGATATTTCTTCTTTCAACACTCATAGTCTCAGGCATTGTCAGGATAATTCTGTATCCCTTAGCTGCTGCGATTGCCGCAAGACCGATTCCGGTATTACCAGATGTAGGCTCGATGATCACAGATCCTTCCTTCAAAAGTCCTTTTTCCTCCGCGTCTTCAATCATGCCTTTTGCAATTCTGTCCTTCACACTTCCGGCCGGATTAAAATACTCAAGCTTTACAAGTACTCTTGCTTCCAGTCCTAATTCTTTTTCAATATTCTTAACCTCAACCAGTGGTGTATTTCCAATTAAGTCAATTGTTCCGTTGTAAATCTTTGCCATGATATCTTCCTACCTTTCCTATCAATGTAGTGTGTATTCATCGTTGGTATTAATATAGCACCACATTTCAAACTTGTCAACTATGTTTTATATGTTTTATATTTTTTCCACCTTTCCATCATCTATTTATAAATACTTTAAGTTTTTATAAATTCTATAAAATTAATTGATTGTCCGCACATTTCGTGATAATCTATAACCACTTTAAGAGAAGCAATCTGCAACTCTTTCAAAGTTCTAAGTCGTAAGACATCTCATTTCGGTGTTTCATGTTCGAAACTACTATCCGATATGAAGAGAAATGTAACTGTAGGCATAGATATCCTATTGCAAAGATGAATCGAAAACTTTATAATGAAAGGAGAAATGGATGGAGCAAAAGAGAAAGACGATAGAATGGCATCCGGCATTCACGGCTTCACTTCAGATTGAGTTCGAAGATGAAGCAGATAAAATAATATTTGAATCGGAACATTTGTTATCAAAGAAACCCATGCAAATTGATGAACTTGTAATAAAAGTTCATGACAATGAGAAAATCCAGAAAAATATAGGGAGAATATTTCGAAAGCATAATATTGTGGAATATAAAAGTCCGGAGGATTATCTGACAATTAATGATTTTTATAAAGTATATGGGTATTGTTGCTTTTATCAGTCGGATACTGAACATGTATGTGAGATTCCACCGGAAGAACTGACTATAACATTTATATGTAACCATTATCCGAGAAATCTGATACAGCATTTGGAAAAAGTTCGAAAGTTGCAAATAAAAAAAGAAGAGCCAGGGATATATTATTTTGTTGGTGATGCAATTCCAATTCAATTATTGATTACAAAAGAATTGAATCTGGAAGAGAACCGATGGCTTGGCAGCTTGAGAAGCAATATTAAGAATCAAAGTGAGATTGAAGCGATTCTAAAAGAATATGAAGAAAAAAAGAATTCAAAGTTGTATCAGGCAGCAATGGAAGTAATAACAAGAGCTAACTGGGAGGCAATAAAGGAGGCGAAACCTAGTATGTGTGAGGCACTAAAAGAATTAATGGCAGAAGAATTTCAGGAACTGGAAGAGCAAGTGACGGAACAAGTAACAGAGCGGGTAACGGAATAGTTGGTAAAAAATTTATACGAAAATGTAGGCAATGCTGAAAAAGTTGCAGAAATGTTAAAATTGCCCATTGAAACCGTACGCAGAATACTCTAAATAATATGTGTTGTAGCGATTTTATCAAGCAAAATATATGAGGCATGTATTTTTTTAAACGGCGATCAAATAAATCGCCGTTTAAAATTCAAGAATGTCTCATATTTTCTTACATATTCAAAAAATATTCATGTATTCTGGTATCTCCGTCCAGTTCCGGGTGAAATGCTGTCACAAGCTGTCGTCCCTGTCTGGCAGCCACAATTTTACCATCTACCTCAGCCAGTATCTTGACATCTTCCCCTGCTTCTGCGATATATGGTGCACGGATAAATGTCATCGGTACCTGACCAAGTCCACCAAAATCTGCATCTGTATGAAAGCTTCCAAGCTGTCTTCCATATGCATTACGCTTTGCCGTAATATTCATAGTCCCAAAACACGGAACTCCTGCTTCCACTTCATCTGACAGAAGGATCAGTCCCGCACAGGTTCCAAAGACTGGCATTCCGGATATAATTTTCTCTTTTAGTGTATCATAAATATCAAGTTCCAGTAACAGTTTTCTCATTACCGTACTCTCTCCGCCCGGAAGAATCAGAGTATCGAACGGTCTGTCCAGATCTTTTTTCTGACGGATTTCAAAATAATCTGCTCCAAGTTTTTCCAGCATCTGTTCATGTTCCAGAAATGCTCCCTGAAGTGCCAGTACTGCTACGGTCATCTTATTTGCCCCTCTCTGCCATCAGAAGTTCAATCTCCTGCTCATTAATTCCGACCATTGCCTCTCCAAGATCTGTGGAAAGTTCAGCAATCAGTTTTGCATCTGTATAATTAGTCACTGCCTTTACAATCGCTGTGGCACGTTTTGCAGGATCACCAGATTTGAAAATTCCAGATCCTACGAACACTCCTTCTGCTCCAAGCTGCATCATCAGTGCTGCATCTGCCGGAGTTGCAACTCCGCCTGCTGCAAAGTTTACAACTGGAAGTTTTCCGTTCTCATGAACATATTCTACCAGTTCAACCGGAACCTGAAGCTGCTTTGCTGCCTCAAAGAGCTCGTCCTCTCTTAAGCTTTGGATTCTGCGGATTTCAGCATTCATCACACGCATATGGCGGACAGCCTGTACGACGTCTCCGGTTCCCGGCTCACCTTTTGTACGGATCATAGAAGCTCCCTCAGCAATTCTTCGAAGTGCTTCTCCAAGATCTCTCGCTCCACATACGAATGGTACTTTAAATTCTCTCTTGTTGATATGATATACATCATCTGCAGGTGAAAGAACTTCACTCTCATCAATATAATCAATCTCGATTGCTTCCAGAATCTGCGCCTCTACAAAATGTCCGATTCTGCATTTTGCCATGACCGGAATTGATACGGCCTCCTGGATTCCACGGATCATCTTCGGATCACTCATACGGGATACACCACCTGCCGCACGGATATCTGCCGGAATTCTCTCCAGCGCCATAACTGCACAGGCACCTGCTGCCTCTGCGATTTTTGCCTGCTCCGGTGTTGTTACGTCCATGATAACGCCACCTTTTAACATCTGTGCTAACTGCTTGTTTAATTCATATCTATTCTCTGCCATAGTTCTTCACCTTTCTCTTCATCCGATTTTTTTATATTCAAGAATGCCTCGGCATTCTTGCTGCGAGGTGCGCGTCATGCAATTGCATGACACACTTCTACTTCGCACCTCCACAATCCTGCCAGAGGCTATATTTTTTCTGTGTTACGTGACTATGATACATATCATACTGAAAACTGGTATTTATTAAACAGCCAGTTTCTATATTTTTAAACAAGCCAGTTTTGAACTTATCACAACACAATCGTAACTAACTAAAAAAGGTCCACCGGACCTTTTTGTCGTATGCTTGATAACGGAAAAAGAACAGATCCATCGACCTGTTCTTCCTCAACTTTATTATTTCTTCGCTATCAACTCAACTACTATTTTTTTCTCTTCATCTTTTCTTTCAACCTCAGCTTCTCACGTAACTCATTAAATGTCTCCTTATACTGTCTGGATTCCATACGTGGGAATGCCTTCATCAGACGTCTGGACACGGCTCCGCCCTGACCTGACAACTCTTCGTACTTCTTGCGAAGTTCTTCACTTCTTGCCTGAAGCTGCTGCCTTGCTTCGTCTGCGGTTCCACCAATCCTTGTACGCCCCTCACTAAGCTTACGTCGGCTGCCTTCCGTTGCTGCTTCCAGTTTCCTGCGGCCTTCCTCTGTCGCACTTTCCAGTTTACGACGGCTTTCTTCCGTAACATTTTCCAGTTTCCTGCGGCCTTCTTCTGTCGCAGCTTCTAGCTTCTTGCGGCTCTCTGCTGTTGCTGCTTCCAGTTTCTTGCGTCTTTCTTCTGTTGCCTCCATCGTATCCATCATACCTTCATGGATATTTTCACCAAGTTTATCCGAAATCTCATGTAGCTCCGCGGCAATCTTCGCCATAGTTTCCAACTGATGATTCAGTTTCAGGATTCCGGCCGCAGTCACATACAGATCAACAAAAATACAGATTTCCAGTACTGCGAGCATTACAAGCCCTAATGTATGTGGAATAAATGTCAATATTTTATGAATGACCGGATGAATCACACGGACGATCAGTACACATGCTACTCCCCACACAAGGGAAAATATCAGGCAAACATATCCACCGATATTCAGCGGCTGATTTGTATAATCCCACCATTTATGATGAAAAATCTTATCCATCAGATATCCGGTAAGCCCTTCCAGAACTGTCACCAACACTGTGGACAACACATACAGCAAAATCAAATTTTCCTTATACGGTGTCAGGAAATAGACGACTACCGTCACACCGACTCCATAAATCGGACAGATCGGACCATTCAGGAAACCTCTGTTCACGAACTTTCTCTGCTTTGTTGTCGCATATGCAACTTCTGTGCACCACCCCAGAAAACCATACACGAAAAAGTATAACATCAAGTAATAAATCTGCATAAAATCCCCCTTTATGTTTATGAAATCCAGTATACTTCACATTGAAGTTTTCGTCAATTGATGATATAGTTAGTGGAGTAACCGATAAATAATTCTCATTTACAATTTATAAAAAGGACAAAAGATGACTTTAAAGCAAGGCAAAAATAACAAAACTTATCAGGTTCTTTCTATCAACATTGAGCTTCTTCTTGAGAGACGGCTAGAAGCGCTTGGATTGACAGAAGGCGCCAAAATCACAATATTGAACAACAATAAAAAAGGTGCTCTTACCGCCAGATTTCGTGGCACACGATTTGCACTTGGCAAAAGAATCGCAGACCACATCGAAGTGAAGGAGGTCACAGAATAATGGAAAAAATCATTAATGTAGGCTTCATCGGTAATCCAAATTGCGGCAAGACAACCCTCTTTAACGCTTACACCGGTGCAAATCTAAAGGTAGCTAACTGGCCCGGTGTCACAGTGGAAAAGAAAGAAGGCTTCACGACCTATGAAGATCAGAAGTTCCGTCTCATTGACCTTCCGGGAATCTACAGTCTGACTTCTTATACAATGGAAGAAACTGTATCTCGAGAATGTATCATGAGTGATGAAGTTGATGTCATTGTAGATGTCATTGACGCTTCCAGTCTGGAACGTAATCTCTATCTGGCCCTTCAACTGATCGAACTTGGAAAACCCGTTGTACTGGCTCTGAACATGATGGATATTGTAGAGAGCCGCGGCATGGAAATTGACTTGCACCGCCTCCCGGAAATGCTTGGAATTCCAGCAATCCCTGTATCAGCACGAAAAAAGACAGGACTTTCCATTCTGCTGCATGCCGTTTCCCATCACAGTGAATATGCCAGCCAGGGACCTTTTATTCATCATCACAAAGGAATGCATTCTGAACACCGGCATAATCATCACTCAGAATATGCCATGGTCTATTCCGACCTTATAGAAGATAAAATCGACGCACTGATTACTTTGATCACCGCAACTTATCCGGAAATGGATAATATGCGTTGGCACGCCATCAAATATCTGGAAATGGATAAAAATATTCTGGATCAATATCCACTTGCCGGAATGGAACAAATTGTAGACAGAAGCTATGAAAAAGATATTATCAATCAAAAATATGACTTTATCGAAGAAATTATTGATGAAGTACTTGTCAATAAAGCCCAAAAGGCAGCCTCTACAGAAAGAATTGATAAGTACCTGACCGGAAAATGGCTTGGTCTTCCGATTTTCCTTCTGATCATGGCATTTGTATTCTTCCTCACATTTACTGTAGGAGACTGGATGAAAGGATATTTTGAGATTGCTCTTGAAGTATTCTCAAATCTCGTATCAAATGGTCTTGCTGCTGTCCACACAAGTCCGATGTTGACTTCGTTGATCGTAGACGGCATCATTTCAGGAGTTGGCGGAATTCTGACATTTCTACCAAACATTTTCATTCTCTTCCTGGCCCTTGCGCTTTTGGAAGACAGTGGATACATGTCACGAGTTGCATTTGTCATGGACGATATTATGAGCAGTCTCGGATTATCCGGAAGAGCATTTCTTCCATTGTTGCTCGGATTTGGCTGTACCGTACCTGCAGTCATGGCTTCCCGGGCACTTGAAAATAAAAGAGACCGTTTTAAGACTATCCTGATCACACCATTTATGTCGTGCAGTGCAAGACTTCCGATCTATGTTTTATTTTCCTCTATGTTCTTTGGAAAATATGCCATGATCGTCTGCTATTCCATGTATCTGCTCGGCATCATTATCGCAATTACAACAGCATTTATCCTGTCCAAAATCGACGGAAGCAAAGCGACACATGCCCTGTTGATCGAATTGCCGGAATATAAAACTCCAAGCGCCCATACAATTGCAATCTATGTATGGCAGAAGATAAAAGATTATCTTACAAAAGCCGGAACTGTTATATTTATCGCATCCATCTTAATGTGGGCAATCTTAAACTTTGGTCCTCATGGATATGTAACAGATATTTCTGAAAGCTTTGGTTCTGTCATTGGACGCCTGATCGTACCGGTCTTTCAACCGGTCGGACTCGGATATTGGCAGATTATTGTAGCTTTGATCGCTGGTATTGCCGCAAAAGAAGTTGTTGTCTCCAGCTGCAGCGTACTCTTCGGAATTCAAAATATTACGACTGCCCACGGAATGACCGCAATGGTGGCTTCTCTTGGTGCCATTGGTTTTGGCCCGGCAAATGCTTATGCACTTATGACATTTTGTCTGTTATATGTACCATGCACAGCAACCATTGCAACGATTCATCGTGAGTTGCAAAGCTGGAAATCCACTGGTTTTATCCTGCTCTATCAGCTGTGTACTGCCTGGATCATAAGCTTTATAGTTTATCATATCGCAAGTTTGTTCTAAGCTCTTATAAGGGCGCACTAAAAAAGATCCACCGGACCTTTTTGTCGTATGCTTGGCAACTAAAAAAGAAGTATTCTGACTTTGAGTAAAATCTCATTTATCAGAATACTTCTTTTTTAGTTATTACATATATTTCAACTCAATCGGATCGATCGGATCGACAGGGTTTTCAATCTTTCCATTCAGCATACGTTTTCTCTTACGCATGATTGTACCGGCCTTATTATAAAACCAGAAAGAATATGTCAGAATCTTATCCGCCTTTCCCATCTTGTCTTTTGTCGTCTTTCCATACAGACTGCCACCTGTCTCAATCACTGCAGATTTTGACCTGATCAGTGCGATTAGCTCTGTCTCACATGTCACTCGCTCTGGCAGAATAGTATACCCCATACCTACACAATTAGGTCGGTGTGCGTCACTGCCACCGATTCCCGGTTTCTTATATTTCTGTGCAAGCTTAAGGGCTCTCGCATTAGACTCTGCTGATTCACATGCATTAAATACTTCAATAAAGTCAAACCGCTTAAATAACTCTGGTGATTTGTAATAACGCTTTGTGTTCGTAAAGCTTAAATATTTGCCCCCGCATGGATGTGCCGGCCCCAGAATCCCTCCGTGCTTATGCACAAAATCAATCAATACTGCAACCGGAAGACCTCGGAGTTCCAAAAGTCTCATCTTCACGCCTTCTGGCATAATGCATAAAATATGTCCCCCGTCACAAGTATCATACTCAATTCCTTTTAAGACTACAAAATCATCATGTACTTTTCCCTTCATCTGGTATTTCCAGTGTCGGTATCCTTTATACGTATCATGATCTGTAATCAGCATTCCGTCAAATCCACGTTCTTTTAAAAGTGTAATGTACTCGTCCAGACTCACCTTGCTGTCAATGGACCCTTCCTTTACATGACAATGCATGTCCAGTTTCATAAGCCTATTCCTCGCTCTCCTCGTCAGATGGAATATCGTCTAAATCCAAATCCCTGATCTCGATATCCTCTGACTCATCATCTGAAAAATCCTCATCTTCATCCAGATATCCTTCCGGCTCTTCTGCCTCTTCCTCATCCAGATATCCTTCCGGCTCTTCTGCCTCTTCCTCATCCAGATATCCTTCCGGCTCTTCTGCTTCTTCTGGCTTCGCTTCGTCCTCATCCAGAATCATTCGGGCTTTCTCTACTTCATTCTCCATAGAGACCTGTTCCTTGATATGTTCCGATTTGATTCTCTCTTTCTTTCCAATCTTACTTGACTGCATCATGAACTGAATCATAAGTCCTACAAATGCAAGAACTGCACCTGCTACATATTTTAACCATGACGGATCTGTAATTCCAGCAAGGTCGAGAATCGCCGGACCTGCAAGAAATCCACCTGCTATACCGGTAATTACAATGATCATCGGCTCTGCAAATATTGCAGCAAGAATCGCAAGCACAAGTGCCACTGCCAGTTCCACAATCGTAATGACTGAACTTTGTGCTGGTATCACTGCTGCCAGCACTCCCATAGAGCAGATGAATATCATCACAAATACACCCAGCCTGTATACAAGAAAAGACACTACTGCCAGCAATATCGCGCAGACTAATATAACCGCTACGGATGCAATACCTTCAATTCCCGCTAATGCACAGATTCCAGCTCCCACTCCTGCTCCAATCAGAAATCCCAGGAATGCCGCAACCACTTTCACCAGCTTCAAGCCGAAAAATCCAATTAAAATACCGATTGCTATCACAGCCGCAAACACTCCCACGCTTAGCTTTCCGGCAAGGAACACTGAAGTCGGTCCATCCATGGAGCCTATCGCACTTATGCCTTTCACCAATGTTGTCTCATTCATTCTATTATCTCCTTTACATGTTAATTATTTTCTCCCGTCTCATTCGTCTTTATTATATCAGTATCTGAAACACACGTAAAGTCTCTTTCTTGTACCCCTTATGCTTTCTTCCTGTTGATAATCAGACGTTCAATGATTTCTATCGTCTCTTTGATTCCGTAGTTGGCACTGTTAATGCACAGGTCATAATTCTCAGGAGTTCCCCATTTTTCACTTGTATAAAATTCGTAATATTTTTTATGCTGGCGGTCCATTTTTTTCAAAAACTTCACCGCTGTCTTTTGATCCATCTCACGCACGTTCATCATATACCGCAATCTCACTTCAAATGGTGCGCTGATGAACAGACTGATATGTGGAATATAATTATTGCGCAGAATAATATCCGCACATCTTCCAACTATAATACAATCTTCTGTTCGTGCCAGATTGCAGATCAGATCGCTCATATTAAAGAAGATGGCATCTTCTCTGTTAAGTCCATGATAACGATACATATTCCGCAGCTTTGATTTCAATGTTTCTCGTTTTTTTCCATATTTATCGAACTCTGTAAAGCACTCTTTCTCTTTAATATGAAATTTTTCTTCTTCCTGACGTTTTAGCACCTGCTCGAAAATCTCTGAATCATAATAATTGATATGCAGCTTATCTGCCAGCTCAAATCCAATATCATTTCCCGCACTTCCCTGTGTACGGCTGATACAGATAACGAGATGCGCATTTTCGTCCACTTCATCCCAGTGTGCAGCCGGATTCAGAGCCATTCTTTCTGCATTGACAATATCCGTTGCAGACATATCCGGAAGCTGCTCCATTGCTTTAAGAATCTCATTATATTCTGTCATCATACGGCTCTTATCTTCTTTATTCTTAATCGTACGAGCCATGTTACTAATCAGCGCCAGCTCACTTCGCAAGAGATGTCCGTCAGGCTTCGTATACATCAACATACTAAGTGCACGGATCGTATTCTCTCTGCTTCCTGTAAATGTTCTTCCAAGGGAAGATCCTACACATTTATATACTTCACCATCTAGATCATAGATCCGATTCGCAAGTTCTATATATATATCTTTATTATTTGCCATATCCGTAACCTCCTACAAAAAGAACACAAGCATATCCAGTATAAATACCGGAACTAAGAATGCAAGCGACCATAAGATATATCCAAAGAACGATGGCATATTGACACCATTTTCATCAGAAATCGCTTTTACCATAAAGTTCGGTGCATTTCCTATATATGTATTTGCTCCCATAAATACAGCTCCACAGGAAATAGCCTCTAGAAGATTCACCGGAATCTGTCCAAGAGCCGTTGTAATACCTCCTGTTAATCCAAGTGTTCCCGCAGTTGTCAGGAATACAAGATAGGTCGGTGTATTGTCAAGGAAGCTGGACAGCGCTCCTGTTGCCCAGAACATCTGGTACGGCTCGCTAATTCCAAGGTTTGGTCCAACAGATTTTAACAGCATCAGTGCCGGCTGCATAGTAATAAAAATTCCGATAAACAAAACTGCAACCTCTTTGATCGCTCCCCACGTAAAATGGTTCTTTGTACGGATGGAACTGTCTGTTGTCTTAAATGACAGAAATGCTGCAAGTAAAATAATCACAATCTCAATCAGCGCAGGAAGCGTCAGTGTAACTTCTCCGTACAGACGAATTCCTCTTACATTACCTGCCGCGTCCTGGAATGCTGACATTCCCGGAAGTACTCCACTTAAAATTACTGCACCTACAATCATAATAAGGAAAATAATATTGTGCAGTCCTTCAATATAAAATTCGGTTCCCGGTCTGCTGATATCCGGTTTTCTTCCTTCCGCAATATCTTTACGGTATGCCTTTTTATCCAGATGATAAAATACAAATAACAGAATCACCAGATTAAAAATCAATATTGGCAATAAATGCATGCTCCAGAAAAATGGTACTCCACGCATAAATCCCATTAGAAGCGGCGGATCTCCGATTGGCGTAAGACAGCCACCCATATTGGAAATCAGAAAAATGAAAAATACCATAATATGTCTTTTTCTTTTTCTCCATGAATTCATCTTAATGACCGGACGAACCATGAGCATACTGGCTCCCGTTGTTCCAATACAGCTGGAAAGCAGTGTACCCAATGCCAGCAGACATGCATTTACTCTCGGTGATCCTGCAAAATCTCCTCCAACTGTAATGTTACCAGATACACAGAATAATCCAAATAACAGAACAATAAATGTCAGATAATCATTCACGATACATTCCAATACTGTTTCAAATGTATCACCTGCACCATAAACGATTGCAAATGGCACTACAAGTAATATGATCCACATAAACACCACAAGTGGCTGGTGTGCTTCCCACCACTCAGCACGTAACAGCGGCATGACCGCTATACATAACAAAAGCCCGGCAAATGGAATACATAGCCAGACCGGCACCTGCACTGCAGATGCATGACTTTCTGCCGCCCACACATAAGTCGGGAGCAACAGCATAACCATGAAGAATGTCCCTAATAATGTCAATATCTTCTTCAAAGCTCTCTTCCTCCTGTAAATCATTCTTTTTCAACTGTTCAAGTATAGCATATTTCTTTTACAATACAAAAGAAAAAATATTCAAGCTGATATATTACTGATAGAATAAATCATAATTATGGCATAATAGGTGTTACTGCTAACAAAAGAAAACAGATAGTAAAAGCCAGCTTTTACTATCTGTTTCTTTTTATCTTCCTACTCGAATTCTACAGCTCCTGTTTCTGTTCCGTTGATCACATAGTAGACCGCATTCTCTTCCGGTTTTATGTAAAGATCCATCTCTTTAATGTCTCCGACTTTCTTACCAGATTTCGTCCATGCTTTTTTCACACGGGCAATGATGTCTTTCTCTTCTACCTGCTTACCATAATACTCAACAAATGCTTTTACTTTAATGTCTTTCTTAGCAGCTTTCTTTACAGTCTTTGTCGCAGTCTTTGTTACAGCTTTTGCTACATTCTTTGCCGCATCTGCACCTTTCACTGCTTTTTTCGTAATCTTTTCTACTGAATCTGCAGCAGCCTTCTCAACTTTAGCTTCTACTTTCTCTTTTATCTGTGGCGTTATCTCATTCTTAATTTCTGCCTTTGCTTTCTCTTCTGTCTTTATCGAATCAGCCATAACATTTGCAGCTATTTTTATATCTTTTGTCTTTTTTACAGGTGTCCCTTTTTTTGTTACCATAATAAATCCTCCTCACAAAAAGGTATATCTCAAGTGTGAACATATTTATTATAGCACATCAAAATAGAAAATCAATTTCGAATATGTTAACCTTTTGTCAATTCGTGTCGCTTATCGACAGCATTTTTCACAATTTGACAACTTAAAATCCGAAGATCTGTAAAACCATTCCTGCAATCACTGAAAGTGCATATAAAGTGAGTACAATCTTTATGTTCTCACGTTTATCCCGATTGACCTTAAAAAGTACAACCAATCCAATTCCTGCTCCGGTACAGAGACCGGAAATGGCAGATGCGAATGAAATTGCACCGCTGATATAAAGCTGCGTGATTACAACAGAAGCCGCACAGTTAGGTATCAATCCAATAAGTGCTGCAATCACTGGCTGGAAAATACTATCTGCCAGAAGATATTCGGATAATGTCTGAATCCCAATTACTTCTATAATAAAATTCAAAATTGCTGTAAATACAAAAAGATAGAGAAATATCTTAATTGTATGGCGAAGTGCTGGTTTTAAAAGTCCGGCGTGGTGATCATGACATCCACAGTGATCACAGAGATTTCCACACTCTTTTGGAGTTGCAATTTGTTTCTGCAGGAAAAGATCAATGATGTATCCTGCTACGACCGCAATCACAACTTTTACCGCAAGGAGTGTCAGAACTGTCTTTCCCTGATCCGGATTGCCAAGCAAGATCAATACTGCTTCATCTGATGTTGCAAGAAATACAGAAAGCAATGTTCCTACCGATATAATCCCTCCTGCGTAGAGGTTAGAAGCCATGACTGAAAATCCGCATTGTGGTACACAGCCCACGAGTGCCCCCACAACCGGACCTGCTTTATCTACATCTTCCAGTGCCTTTCTTGTCAATTTTGTCGAATAATGCTCCAATCCTTCAATTAATAAAAATGCTACAAAAAGAAATGGAAGCATCTTTAAACAATCCGCCAACGCATCTGCAAGTACATCTATTATCATTTCCATATTATCACCTCTAATTCTATGCCTTATTATCTAGTTACCTATTTTATTATGTTCTATTCTTAGTAACACAATCCGCAATATTATATCTTATTCTTTTCCAAATTACAAGAACTCCTCTGCAAATTTACAGGAAATTCGAGGCAATACTGTGAGGTACGGTACAAATCAAATATCACTTCATCATTCTGTAAATTTGCAGGGGAGTCCCTTTTTGATATTATATTCGAAACTTTTTTATTTCTTTTTCAACATGTTAATGACTATGTAAACAGTTTTATGTAATCTTATCTGTAATTATAACGGGCTTTTGATCTCTTCATGTGCTCTTCCATAGCTTCTGCAGCACCCTCTCCGTCTTTTGCAAGTATAAGACCATAAATTCTCTGATGCTCTTCATAAATTTCCTGAAGCTGCCGTCCGTCAATCATTCCCGTCTCACTGACATGACGCATCAGATTACTGATTGTCTGAAGCATACTGTAAATTACAGTATTCCCGGAACACTCTGCAATACTGCTGTGGAACTCCAAATCTGCATCCAGAAACTTCTTATAATTCTGCTCTACATATGCCTGATGGATTTTATGTGATACATCATACAGACGATTCAGAGCGCGATCATCTACGCAGTCAGCTGCCAGATAAGCGGCTTTCACTTCCAGAAGATCTCTCACTTCCAAAATAGACTCTGTCTGATTGCCATTCATAAATAAAGACCAGGAAAGTGGAATGACGAAAAAATTTGCTTCATTTCCACTAATATAAGTTCCCTGCCCCGGCCGGATATCAATCATACCAAGCACATCCAGAACTTTCAATGCCTCACGTACTGCCGAACGTCCAACTCCAAGTTTTGTCGCAAGTACACGATCCGACTCTATCTTATCCCCTTTTTTCAGACTCTTATCAAACATCTGCTCTGCAAAATACATAGTCAGGCGATTCAAAAGTTGATTAATGCTGCCTTTTTTAGACCGAAGCTTTCCAAGCGCTTCCGGGCTTACATCATCCGGTAACAGAATATGTATCTTCTCGGCAAATTCTTCTGATGGCATAGAAAAATGCATAGAATCAATTCCAAGCTGTTCAGAGACACTGATAATGACATCATTCATTCTTGGACCGTCTTTTGCCTCCAGGTTAGACAATGTCGCGATGCTCATAGTTGGCTTTCCTTCTTCATCCGACAGGAATCTGTCAATGAATTCTTTTTGAGTCAGCCTTAAAGCTCTTCTTAACAATCGTAAGTTTTCTCTTTTGTACATCGGATTTAATTCGCCCATATCTTTTTCCCCGTTTCTTTCTCGAAAGGCCGCAGGATATCTCTTCCTCCGGCCTTTCGAATCACCATTCATAAATAATTATTTTTTCGGATTACTCAGCAAGAAGCTTTTTAGCAAGACCTGTCATAACAACAGAAGCTTTTGCAAATTCACTATACTTTGTAAACTCTACCGGGCAGTGACTTCTTCCGTCTTTACTTGGAACGAAAATCATAACTGTCGGAAGTACCTGACCAATCTCAAGTGCATCATGTCCTGCTCCACTAGGAAGTCTCATATAAGAATATCCTCTTGCTTTGCAGTCTTCTTCCATGATGTCAAGCATACCTTCATCCAGCATAACTGGCTCGATCACAAGCTTTGTATCGATGTCATAGGATCCACCCATAGCCTTCACTTCACGGTCTAATGCTGCACGAATTCTGTTTGCGATATCATTAATATTGTCGTTGCTCTTAGAACGAATGTCAACTGTAAATTCACATTTTTCAGCTACAATATTCATTCCACCAGGTATCGTGTTAATGTATCCGATTGTTGCAACTGTTCCGTCAGCTTTCTCTCTTGCCCAATCTGGGATTTTAGAAATAACCTTTGTTGCTGCATCAACAGCATCAAGACGCATATCCATTGGAGTTGTTCCGGCATGGTCAGCTCTTCCGTTTACTGTTACCATATATCTCTGGATTCCAACGATACAATCTACAAGACCAATCTCAATATTCTTTGCATCCAGAACCGGTCCCTGCTCAATATGAAGCTCAAGGAATTTTCCGATAGAACCTTCCGGCCATTTCGCATCTTCAATCTTCTCTGGATCAAGTCCATATCCCTTCATGGCATCATAGATAGAAATTCCATCTGTATCTTTGTAATGTTTGCAATATTCAACATCTCTGTGTCCAAGCATAGCTCCGGATCCAAAATATCCTGTTCCGAAACGCATACCCTCTTCATCGCAGAAACCAACGATTGCAAAGTTTCTCTTTGGTGTAAATCCTTCATCTTTTAACTGTCTTGCAGCTTCGATTGCGCATACAACTCCGGCGATTCCGTCAAAGTCTCCACCGTTTACTACTGAATCATAATGAGATCCCATCATAACACATGGAAGATCCGGATTCTCTCCTTTTAAGATACCGATTATATTTCCGGCCTCGTCTTCATGTACTTCAAGACCAGCCTCTGTCATAACCTCTCTCAGGTAATTTACGGCATCTCTAGCCTCTTTCGTAAATGGAAGTCTTGTACATCCATCTCCTGGTGTTGCTGTAAAACGTTTTAAATACTCTAAGTTTTCAGCAATTCTTCCTGTTACTTCTTCAATTGCTACTGTTCCCATAGTCTTTTTTTCCTTTCTGGTTACAATAATTACTTATGTTTTGGTGTTAAGATAAACACTTTCACCGGTGAATAAAACATAGCTGCCATCATGATTACAAATCCAACTGCACAGGCTGCGGTTGTCCCGGTATATAAACCGAAAAGCATAATAGCAAATGCAATCATAATTACGATAAATGCTAATGTCAGTCCACCTTCTTTAGTTTTAAAAAAGCTATTCTTCTCCATTGTCAGCACTCCTTTTTCCAGATTCAAGACTTTCTTATAAAGCTGTCATAACAAACAATACTGCTCCAATCAAAATCGTAGCCGGTATTGTAATCGCCATAAGCTTTTTCATAACTTCGCCTTCGCTTCCGAGGATACTTGCTGTTGTCGTACCAAGAATAATCTTGCTCGGGCTGATTGCAGCTCCGATGGCACCACCGGCTGACTGCGCTCCAAGGATTGCAGCTGTATTAGCCCCAAGAAGTTTTGCGGTTGTCATCTGGAAACTTCCAAATAAAATATTGGAACTCATGTTACTTCCTGTCATAAATGTTCCAAGAAGTCCTACAAATGGTGCAAAGATAATGTAAACTTTTCCAAGCACATTCGCGATTCCGTTTGCAAGCACGACTGTCTGTCCTGTACCATCCATAATCTTTGACATAATAACAAGTCCGATTACGGCAATACCAGACGGCATTGTCATAGATACAGATTTTACAAACACTCTCTTTGTACCACCTTCACCGATCCAGCCATGCTTTTTATAATAAACAAGACCAATGATCGCTGATACAAACAAGAACATACTTGCATGAGTAAATGGAGCTAATGGTGAAAAGCAATCTACTGCTTTATTTACATAACCATAACCCGTAGATGTCTCCGGAAAAGCAAATCCAAATTTAAACTGTCCAAGCACTGTGTTCAGTGGTTTTACAAGTAATACCACCAGTGTGATAATAGATAACGCAAAATATGGTACGAATGCCTGAACAAGTGTCATATCTGGAATTTCTTCTTCTCCATCGGCTGCAGCAAAATCACGATTCATGATCGGGCTGTCCTCGATGCACCACTCGTCTCTATACATTTTTGTTCTTCCAAGAAGAAGAATGACTACCAATGAAATAACTGCAGGGATGAAACAAGCCAGTGTTGTGCTTACTTGTGTCAGCAGAAGTTCTCCGCCTCCCTGAATGACTGCCATAATTGCTACGGCTACAAATCCTTTTTTCAGTGCTTTTCCTTTACCGTAGAACCAGCATGTGGCAAAACCACCGATTGCTGTCCAGATAAATAAGAAAAATGCTGTCCACATAGCTGTTGTAAGATACTCACTGCTTCCTACAGCAAGTCCGGCTGACATAGCCAGAGAATCCCACGCAGCTCCAAGTGTACCGAATGTATTTCCCCACGCCTGACCGATAAGAGGGATAATAACTGCCCACAGCGGTTTCACACCAATACCGATCAAAAGAGGTGCTCCTACTGCAACAGGTACGCCGAATCCTGTGATTCCCTGAAGGAAACTCTCAAAAATCCAGCCCATTGCAAGTACAAGAAGCAATTCGTTTGGCAAAAGTTTACGCATACCATTACGGATTACCAAAAATGCTTTTGCCTCATCTCCAACCTGATACATCAGAATTGCAGTCCATACAATGATCAATATGATCAGTGCATTCCACACACCTTTCGCACTTTCGGAAGCAAGAAGCGTAATGTCTGCTTTATAAAAAGCAACTCCAGTAACTACCGTTATCAGTAATCCTACCGGTGCCGCCTCGGTCGCTCCCCAGCCACACTTGATCATTAAGATCAGAAGTGCCGCAATTGGAAGGAACGCCATAATCCACATAAATAGATTTACTGGTATATTCATCTTGTTCCATCTCCTATTTTCTTCTCATTACTTACAGATGTGGGATAACTCCCACATCTGATATAACTATTATTGATGGATCACAGTTCCTGTCTTTCCGGCAATTCCTTCTGCCGCTTTGTCAAGAAGTGTAATCAATGTTCTTCTTCCTTCTCCTGACTCAGCAAAACGAATTGCTGCTTCAATCTTCGGAAGCATAGAACCTTTTGCAAACTGTTCCTCGGCAATATACTCTTTTGCCTGTTCTACAGTCAGATCTGAGAGCCATTCCTGATTCTCTTTGCCAAAGTTGATCGCAACTTTTTCTACGGCTGTCAAGATAACCAGATAGTCTGCTCCAAGCTGAGCTGCCAGAAGGCTGCTCGCATTATCTTTGTCAATAACTGCGTTGACTCCGACCAGTTTTCCGTTCTCACTGATTACCGGAATTCCACCGCCACCGCATGTAATCACGATGTGTCCTGCATTTACCAGTGTCTTGATCGTCTCAAGCTCACGGATTCTCTGTGGCATCGGAGAAGCTACAACTACACGGTAGCCTCTTCCTGCATCTTCCATACAACGCACGCCATTTGCTTCATTTTCTTCCGCCTCTTCCTTAGTAAGGAACCTTCCGATTGGTTTTGTCGGATTTTCGAATGCCGGATCATTCTTATCTACTTCTACTTGTGAAAGGATTGTAGATACTTTTCCTTCAATGTTACGGCTGTAAAGCTCGTACTTAATTGCATTCTGAAGATCGATTCCGATATATCCCTGGCTCATTGCCACGCTTGTCGGAAGCGGAACCTGTTTATAATTCTCATGTGTAACAACCAGGTTGTCCATAGCATTCTGGATCATTCCGACCTGTGGACCATTTCCGTGTGTTACGATGATATCTAATCCCTGCTGTGCAAGGTCAACAATTACTTTTGCAGTCTTAGCCACTGCCTCTTTCTGCTCTTCTACATCTTTACCAAGCGCATTTCCGCCAAGAGCAATGACAACTTTTTTCTTTTCCATGGCTGCCTCCTATCTTCCGGACCTATGCCTCGAATCCAAGCTTCTTAGCATATGCTACAATAGCTTTTTCGAAACACTCGATCGGTGGGTGAACTGTACCTGCTCCAATCTGTCCTTTTCCTGCTACTTTGTTAGCAATACCTGTGTTGATTACTGGTGTGATACCTTTCTCAACTACAAGTCTTGCATCGATTCCAAGACAAATTCCCTGGAAATTCCATGTAGGAACTGTGAAGTTCGGGTTTCTGTCTGTAACGATTTCCATCATCTCATTACTTGTACGAAGAGCATCTTCGTATCCGCCTGCACCTACGAATCTTGTTACAGCCGGTGCTGCGATCATTGCCATACCACCGACACCAAATGTCTCTGTAATAGCACTGTCTCCCATATCCGGGCAAGCATCATCTGCATCATATCCTGTGAAGTACAGTCCCTGTGGTGTATTAACCGGACCTGTGAACCACTCGTCACCCATACCAGCAATACGGATACCAAACTCATATCCATTACGGCACATTGCTGTAACGATTGTTCCGTCTGTTCCTTTACGTGCATCATCCATAACAGCCTTACCTGTAGCCATCATAATGTTCAGGAAGAACTGATCTGTATCAGCAAGGAACTTGATAACATCATAGCGGTCTTTCTCGCTGATGTCTTTCATATCTGTAATAAGCGGAGCCATCTCTTTTAAGAATACAAGAGAAGCTGCAATATTTCTCTGATGGAACTCGTCACCCATTGCAATTGCTTTTGCGATCAGTGGGTTAATTGCAAGTCCATTCTCCATAGAACGAAGAGCTTTTCCAAGTGTTGGACCAAGAACATCTCTCATCCAACGAAGTCTGTTAACAACTTCCTCATCATAAGCTCCGAAACGAAGAACTTTACCAATACCCTCGTTCATTGTACAGTAAGCTCTGTTAGCTCCTGTCTCGTTCTCAACTACAAATACTGCCATATTAGGAGATGTGATTCCACCCATCGGTCCTACTGCGTTGCAGTGGTGGCAAGGGATGAATTTAATCTCGCCATTCTCAAGCATCTTTCTTGCTTCTTCTTCTGTCTCTGCCCACTCCTCGAACATTACAGCACCTACGCAAGATCCCTGCATCGGGTCTGGCATATTCTTGTAATCTACCGGAGGACCTGCATGAAGAATTACTTTTCCATTATTCTCGGCAAACTCTGGAATTACTTCTTTTGCACGGACATTGTCTTTTAATACTGGCTGGCTTGCTACAACCTTAGCAATCACTTCACGGTTCTTCTCTTCGATTCCTTCGTAATTTCTTAAGAAGTTCAGAGTCTTGATCAGTTTTACATTTCCGCCTGCCGGTGGAGCCCAGTCATACTGTACAACTTCGCATCCGAACTCTTCTACAACTTCTGCGAAGCTCTTCAGTCCGATGTTGATGATACGTGGTTTCTCAGAAAGAAGCTCTTTTAATGTCTCAGCTGGTGTATGTTTCTCACATGCAACAACTTCTTTTGCACGAATCTCTTTCTCTGGCTCTTCGAAATCTCTTCCGATAGCGTGGATAGCTGTCTGACATGCAAGCTTGTTATTCTCACATACGATAACTCCAGCCTCTTTTAACTTGTTAACAGCCTCATCATATCCCTGATAATCTCTTCTTGTTCCACATACTGTAGCGATGAAGAATACTTTTCTTCCTGCTGCATCTGCTTTTGCCTGAAGTTCTTTGATTGTCGGAATCAATGATCCTGCCATATCTGCATGTGAACCATATCCAAGCATAATGTCAAGGAGAACTACTCCTGTAGACGGATCATCTACTGCTTCCTGCATACACTCAATACGTTTGGCAGGATCGATCATCGGATGTGGTTTACCCTGTGTATAAGCATCATCTCCAAGGTCAACTACTACGTTGCCATCTAACTGGAGCATATATCCTTCAACGTCCTCTGGTGGAACTTTGCAGTTCATTGCATCTTTGATCAGCATAGCTGCCTCATTTGCAAGTGTACCACCTGAGTAGTAAGCTTTGATTGTTTTTCCATCTTCTGCTTTGTAGAATTCAGACTCATCTACATCAACAGTAGCTTCCGGAACCTTTGTTCCTCTTACAAGACCTACAGCAAGACGAGCTGCCTCATCCAGTGTGTATGCATGGTAGAAGTTCTCCTCATGATACTCTGGCTTCTCTCCAACGAACAGTGTAACAACTGGTTTGCTGAAGTTAGAAAGTCTTGCAGAAATCTGATCTCTAACCTCTTTTGCAGGCGGTTTGGAAACGATTACAAGTACTTTCACTGTATCGTCATCTTCCATTGCATCGATCATATCCATCATTGTGATTCCACCGACCTCAGCCTTCAGGTCACGTCCACCGATACCGATAGCGTTTGTAACACCCTCACCAAGTCTGTCGATGATTGTTGTCAGCTCCTGGATACCTGTTCCTGAAGCTCCGATGATTCCGATAGAACCTTTTGCTACATTATTTGTAAATGCGATTGGAACTCCCTGAATGATTCCTGTACCGCAGTCAGGGCCCATAACTGCAAGTCCTTTAGAATGAGCTTTCTCTTTCAGCGCTTTCTCATCCTCAATTGTTACATTATCACTGAACATGAATACGTTAAGTCCCTCATCCAGTGCACGGTCAGCCTCTAATGCTGCATAAGCTCCCGGAATAGAGATAACTGCCAGGTTTGCATTGGACATTTTCTTCAGTGCCGCATCCCATGATTTTACACTTTCAGAACCTTTCTTTCCTTCTGCTGCTGTAGACTGTTTCTTTAAGAACTCCTCAACTTTGTCCATTACAGCATCAAGTACTGCTTCATCATTAACATCAGCTACAACTACCATATCATTTGCTGTAGCGTCCATTAACTCGTCTGTATTAAGTCCGCTTTCTTTAAAAATATCTTTGTTCGCCGGTGTAGCCATCATAACCTGAATCTTGTTGACTCCATCCAGTGAAGAAAGCTCATTTGTCAGAAGCATCAGAACTACTGAATCCTGGTAACTGCCTTTTTTTACGACTGTCTTTAACATGTCATTTCTCCCTTCTTATCTAGTTCATTGTTTTTATAGTTTGATATCATCTATTTTTGAGATGGGACCCGGGAAGCAGAGGAGTGCTCCACTTCCTGGTCCATTGGAAATTGCACGAAATAAATGAATTAGTCAGCGAATCTGTTTTTGTGATCGTATCTGTCAAAGTGAATTGCGTCACTCTTGAGATAATCAACAAGCTCATCTACGACTTCGATTCCACCTTCAGCATAAGCTTTGTCTCTTCTCATAAGAGCTCTCTGTCCTGGGTAGTATACTTTGTCGAATCCCGGAGCTGGTCTCATAGCATTTAACTCATCACATGTCTGAGACATATTCTTCTTGAACTGCTCAGCACCACAGAATCTCTCTGGATCGATAACGATAATTGTCTGTCCAAGCTCACGTCCTTTAGAGCAGTCATGATACATGGAGCTTACATGTTTACCAAACGGTACTCCAAGAAGTACTCCTGAGAAGATGTCTACCATCATCATAAGTCCATATCCCTTAGCACCGGCAATCGGTACAAGAGCATTTACTTTATGTGGATCTGTTACAGGAGCTCCGTCCTCATCTACAGCCCAGTCTGCCGGAATCTCAGCACCCTGTGATCTCTTGTCCAGGATTTTTCCCCAAGCCTGAACTGTTGTAGCCATATCAAATACAACATTACGATCGTCTGCTGTCGGGCAAGCAAATGAAATCGGGTTTGTTCCATAATATGGCTCTGTTCCGCCGTATGGTACTGCCATCGGATCTGACTGGCAGAATGTGATAGCTGCAAGTCCTTCTTTTGCACACATCTCTGTATAATATCCGATTGCTCCTGTATGAGATACATTAGCCATACCTACAATAGCAACTCCGTTCTCTTTTGCCATCTCAATAGCTTTCTCAGTAGCTTTTGTTGCTACCCAGTAACCGATACCATTGTCTCCATCCATGATTCCTGAGCAAGGACCTGTCTGATTCCATGTGATGTTTGGCTCATGTGTGATTCCGCCTTTGAAGATTCTCTCACAGTAATACTCAACACGAACAGCACCATGTGAAGCAAATCCTCTCTCATGTGCCCATGTCAGAATTTCTGCTGTCTGATCAGCGTGATCCTCACGAAGTCCCGCTTGGATCAACTTGTTTTTCATTAAGCCCTTAAGCTCTTCTCTTGAAAGTCTCATTCTTTCATACCATCCTTTTCTTTATTTTCTCTCTTTATATACCATATAGTTACCTATATAATTATCTACGTGTTTTCTTTACATGCAGTATTTTTCTAATTTAAGCATCTTCTAATTCACACTTTTTCAATTCATCTTTTCTATTTTGTCACATTATTGTCACATTATTGACAAACTCTTATATAGCATATACGCCGGTACACACAGTTTCTTTATTGCTCCCAGCAATGCCGCTCGCTTTTTTTACTGTATATACCGGCATATGATGTCAATCGTATATAATTTATATTCGATTTTATTATGTGCTAAATATCATTTTCAGTGTAAGAACATCCTTCAGGCTATGTACTATATATTACAGAGCAATATCTCTGTTGCAGTCTTTAGAGTAGATGTAAACTAACTCTTCCTCACGTCCCTCATCGCCTATAGCGTAGCAAGCCTGTGGAACATAAGCGTCCATGAAGCAGTAATCACCTTTCTGAAGCGGTACCCAGTCATCTCCAAGTCTGTACATAGATTTTCCAGACAGGAAATACATACCATGCTGCTGAACATGTGTCTCAATATATCCATGAGAAGCTCCGATGTGGAATTTCAGGATATGCATGTTCATGTCAAATCCGATGTCATGAGCTGATGGAAGGAAATCCTGTACATAGCAGTTCTCCATTCCTTCATATGACATCCACTCAAGATCATTAGCATTTCCAACTACTGTGTGAGCACTGTGTCCTGCAACTGGCTCATAACGGCGTCTGTATACATATAATGTAGCCTCGCCTTTAGCTTCAAAAGTAATGTTGTTACTTGCTGGTGAGTAAATGTATCCACCTTTTGTAAGTTCTGCGGACTGATCATCATTCTTTACTGAAAGTTCACCATCAACTACATATAAGAAGGACTCGATTCCCTCTCCGCCGATTCCTGTATTCTTTCCACCTTCGTGAACATGTACAAGATAATCAGCAAATGTTGCACCCATAGCCGGTGAGCCAAGAATTGTAACATCACAGTTCTCATATCCCGGAACTACATTCTTTACAAGTCCATCTGGATCAAGAACGATGTAATCTCCTTTTTTAATAATGGAACGTGTGTCCAAAAGTGCATCACGATATCCTAACTGATTGTTTAAGTAACTCATTACCAAATACCTCTCTTTCTTAATGTGGAACACAAAATCAAATTCAGGTTTTGTTGTTTACCAAGTTTTATGGTCTTATTATGTCATTAAAACTTAAAATTTGCAATCGGGATTTTAGATAAAAGGTTCAACCACTTTTTATCTACTTTATGGTAAATTTTGTCTAATGGCTTCTCTTGAAAATGACATTTTTTGTGATATACTGTTAATTATTGGATAAATACTTATATATTTTAGCTATAATCGCTTTAATAAATACAAAAATAAAATAGTCGGAATTTGACCGGATTTTAATGCATTTTCAAATTTTTTGACAATTTATACAAAGGAGGATTTTTATGTTAGAAAAGAAAGAATTTGAGATTCCAAGTGAAAAATTCAAAAAAGGAGCAACCGTGTATACTGATTCAGACACACCGGTAAAAGCTGCTATCATCTATTTTCACGGAGGTGGTCTTTTATATGGAAGAAGAAAAGATCTTCCACGCCCTCACTTGAACACTCTGACTCAGGCCGGATATGCAATCATTGCTTTCGACTATCCTCTGGCTCCTGCCGCAAAGTTAGAAATGATCATGAATGATGTAGAAAGTTCCATTCAATATTATATCGATCACAGTGACGAACTAATTAAAAATTCTAAATCTTCCGAAGAATCTCTTCCGTATTTTTTGTGGGGACGTTCTGCCGGCGCTTACCTTTGCCTGATTGCAGCAGCAAAAGGAACTTACACACAGGCACCTGCCGGAATTCTTTCCTATTATGGATATGGATTTTTATGCGACAACTGGTTCAAAGAACCAAGCAGACATTACTGCACGCTTCCGAAAGTTCCAGAAAGTGCTCTTTGTGTTATTCCAGAAGGCATTCACGCAGATGGCGATCTTGACACGCACTACAGTGTCTATGTCTATGCAAGACAGCAAGGAAACTGGATAGATCTTTTTTACGAAGGACGTGAAAAGTTTTTCTATCTGGATTATACACTTCGCGCCTGTGACAAACTTCCTTGCCCACTGTTCTGTGCCCACAGCACCGGAGACACCGACGTACCATTTAGTGAATTCACAGAACTAAGTAACAAATATCACGCAAAAAGATTCATCGTGTCCGGAACAGAACACGACTTTGACAGAGACACAGAAAATCCATTCACACAGAAAGTGCTGGACGAGACAGTAGTGTTTATTGAGAAGTGTTTAAATAAGTAGTTTTTAGCTTTCTTTCAGAGAAAAAATCCCCCGCAAATTGATTTGATATACAATTTGCGGGGTTTTTATTTGTTCAATATGTTAGTCGTCAAAAATAGTTCCTTTTCGGAATCCTTTCTTCACTACTATGGGATCTGCTTACTTCTCACAGTTCGTTGTTACTAGGCTAGGCGTGTTCAGGACTTTCACCCGTTAGAGCGCGTCCATGGCGCGCAAACAAAAAGAAGACCAGACTTTTACGTCCAGCCTTCTTAACCTTTTTAATAATAAACTACTTATTTTCCAGTGTTGTTCCTTTTCTGAAATTCTCACAACTCTTCATATATTTCATTCCGAAGTAGTAAACAAGTCCTGTAGGAATTGTTGCTGTAAAGAATGAAATATTTACATTCAGAAGTCCGATTACAGCTCCGATTGCAATTGCAAGAATTGCTGCCCAGTTGATACCTGCATGATTTCCATTATCATCATAGAGATCATCCAGATACTCTGGTGTGATTTTTCTCTTATGAAGAATGAAGAAATCTGTAATCAATACTGCAAAGATCGGTCCGAAGAATGCAGTGTAAATCTTACTGAATAATGCAAGTCCTGCTGCTGAGCTGTCACTTGTCAGGATCCATGGGCAAGTACATACTGCCAGGATACCGATTAAGATAACCGCTGTCTTATGTTTCATCTTGAATGCATCCATAAATGCGTATGCAGGTGGAATTACATTACTTGCAAGGTTTGTTGTAAGCTGTGCAAAGATGATGAATCCAAGTGTTACGATCATTACGACTTTGTTGTCTACCATATCGGCAAAAGCATTGATTGGGTTTGCTTTTCCAGTTGCTGTAGATGCCATAGCACCAATAACTCCAAGAAGTACAGTAGCTGGTACCATAGATAAGAAGTAAGAACTTCCACGTTTCAGTGTAGAATATCCACCTTTCATCTCACGGGAATAGTCACCAGCATTCAGCATAACTGTAGTACTGTTACCAAAGAATGCAATGATTGCTGCGATAAATGGCATTCCCCATGTTCCAGACTTATTGATCAGTTTCTCACTTACAACATCGCCATACTGTGTAATGCAAAGGAATAACAGGTAAATCATAGCCAGAGAAATAACAACTCCTCCGATATTTCCAACCCATTTTGCACCTTGGAATCCTTTGATTGATAACAGGATCTGGATAATCTGGAATAAAATGAAGAATAACCAGATATTATCATATCCAAATAATGCTTTTGAAATATTGTTGATTGCTGCTCCTCCAAGCCATGTCTGATAACCGTACCATACGATAGCCGGAAGTCCTCGAATCAAACTTGGAATTTTGTTACCTTTTGTTCCGAATGCACTTCTAAGCTGAACTGCATACGGTGCACCAGTCTTGTAACTGAACTGGTCATTCATTGCGATACCTACAACGAGGATCATAGATCCAATTGCTACTGCGAGGAATAACTGCAACAGGTTCAGTCCTGCTTCCATCTGTGCAGATCCCATTGCCAATGTTCCGATAGAAATACATCCACCGAGCCAAAGCATTGTGTTGGATCCCCAGCCCATGATTCGATCTTTCTCAGGAATTGGCGCAAGGGAGTTTGTTTCTTCCTGTTTTACTTCTTTGTTTACATCACTCATGTTCTCTCTCCTATTCGTGTTCCTATGTGTATTCGTTTATTTTACCGGTGTTACATATTCGCCGTATCCGATTGCTTCATCTTTGTACATGCCATCCTGAGCAACTACTTTACCTCTGATCATTGTACATACTGGAGTTCCTTTTCCTTCCAGTCCATTGAAGCAGGAAACATGTCCTTTTGTAAGCAGTTTCTCCTGCTCACATTTCCATGTCTTTTCTGGATCAACGATTACGATATCACCGTCAAAACCTAATTCAAATGCTCCTTTACGTCCATAGAGTCCGAATATTTTTGCCGGATTATAATCCATAACCTTTGCAATCAGACTTGGGCTTAAGCCTTTTTTATGAACAACCATATCGAACATCATTGGTAAGAAGAACTGGATTGCGTTAAGTCCTCCCCATGCATGCCAGATATCTTTTGTTGCATTATCTTTTTCTTCATCTGCTGCTGGAGAATGGTCGCTTCCTACACAGGAAAGTGTTCCATCTAAAACGTAATCCCACAGCTTCTCCATATCTTCTTTCTTGCGCATCGGAGGTGTACATTTTGCCGGTGCACCTTTTTCAAATACAAAATCTTCTGTAAATCCAAGGTAATGTGGACATGTCTCAGCAGTAATCGGAAGTCCTTCATGGATTGCATCCTTAACAACCTGAGCTACCATCGGGTGGCTGACATGGCAAATGTGTACGCGTCCGCCAGTTGCTCTAGCCATATCAATAACATTCTTTGTAGCAACATATTCTGTCCATACGTCATGAGAATCCAGGAAGTCACGAATCTTCTCTTCATTTGTTCTTCCTTCTTTTGCTTTTGCTTCTTTTTCTCTCTCAAGAACCTGTCCATATTCCTCACAATGGAATCCACAAAGTGCTCCATACGGTTTTAAAATTTCAAGAGCTTTACGAACATTTCCCATGTTAACTGTCGGGAACAAATCACCGTTTGGACATGTGAATCCTTTAAATGCTGCAACTCCACAATTGTGAAGATCTACAAGATCATTCATGTTATTCTTTACTGAGTCCGGTTTGTCATCATAATCTCCTACGATTCCTCCCCAAAGTGCATAATCAACTAATGAGTGTTTGCTAATTTTTCCAAGCTTCAGGTCAAAAATCTCCTTATTCATAAGAGATGGATCATTATTAAGTGGCATATCAATCAGTGTTGTACACCCTGCAACAACTGCTGCTCTTGAACCTGTCTCAAAATCCTCACGATACTCAAATCCTGGCTCATTCAGATGTGCATGACAGTCGATGATACCTGGAAATACATAATTTCCTTTTGCATCAATCACTTCTTTTGCATCTACCGGTGCTCCCTTTGCAAAAAATCCTGCATACTTTCCGTCCTGGATTGCAATGTCTGCTTCGTAGATACGATCTGGTGTTACAAGTTTTCCGTTCTTCACTAAAACATCATACATATTCATGTTCCTCCTTAAAAATTGAATCAAATCAGCCGTAACCAGCTCAATTTCTTTCTATAGTCGATATATTACTGGATTTTCCCCCAAAATACAATCACTATTTTCTTACATTTTTCTCCATCTTTTTATCTACTTTAGATAATTTCATCGCATTATATATTGAACTTTTTGTCCAATATATATAAAAATACGCAAAGTAACCCTATCGTCTTGGCTAGGCTCCTTTGCGAAAATTTCAACCACTTTTTAATTTTTTATTGATTTATATCAAAAATGATTGGTCAACCGTTTTTCAGTTTCTTTTACATATATTTTATCCTAATTTGATAATTTTCACAATGACCTATCCTCCAAAATATGACACATTTTTTTGTATAATATGCACAGTCATGTATTGTATTTTTATATAAACAATACAGTTTTATTGGTTAATTTTAAAATTTTTCATAATTTTCGTTATATCATTAACATTTTCTTCGGTTTTTGCCTATTTTTTCTCACTTAAAATTTGTGCAATTTTATTTAAAATTTCAAGAACCACATTTTATATTTTGTGTTATATTGTGCACATTGTGATTTTTCGGCAAATCTGTTATGATAGTACCTGCCAGACAGGCAAAAGAAACATACACAGGAGTGCATAATTATGACATTATTTTCCATTACAGATACATCTGACTATTTAAATGAACTGCTTTCGGGAGAAACAAGCGGGACAGTCCACTCTGTATATAGAAAAACTATCAACTTATCTATTGGTGGAACACTGGCAGCCTTACAGGCAAAGGGCTCACCCATCTCGCCAATCAGTCTGATTACAACATTGACTTCCGAAGAAATGGAGCATCTTGAAATATCTGCCGGAGATTTTGTTACTTTAAAAGAGAATATCATTACTATTTATAGAAGTAACCGCACTCTTCAGCCTTCCACAGATATGAACACTCTTGATAATAAAAGGGAAATTGGATTTTCTTTTGAAGAAGCAACGATTCACAACTTACATTTGTTGCATTCATTAAAATGTACAACTTCTTTGTCAGATACCATACTTCACCAACTTCGTGACAATGTCAGAACATGCCTTTCCGGTATCTCCACCGGAGGCTTTGAAGTGATTTTCAACCAACGTGTAAATGATGATACTTCTATGATGCTTGTTGCTGCAAAGAAAAAAATCGAACGATGCACCAGATTATATAGAAATAAAAAATATACAGAGACCGGAATTGAACTTGCCCGGCTGATTGGACTTGGCATCGGGCTGACTCCAAGCGGTGATGATTTCCTGTGTGGTGTGCTTGCCGGATTAATTCTTACAGGGCAAACAGAATCTACATTTGCCAAGAGCCTTCACAAAACAATTGCAGAACATCTGAATGATACCGTCGATGTAAGTGCTGCATTTCTCCACTGTGCATTAAAAGGACAATTTAGCCTGGCTGTGAATCATTTACTCGTAAATACAGCTTGTGCATCTCCACAAGATGCTTCTCATGTTAAATGCAACCCTCAAATTGTTCCTGGAATTGCAAATGTCCCGGCTATTACTGAAAACTTTCTGGCAATCGGACATTCTTCCGGGACAGATACTTTGTGCGGAATTCTATATGCACTGGAATTATTTCTTTTTCCAGAAATGTAATCTATAGAGCAAAGAATATGGCTCTGAAAAGTCGGATTATAAACCTTACTTTTTCAGAGCCAGCATTATATTCAGAATATTTTAATCACTAATTTTCAACCAAAAATCCTAATTTTCTCAGTTCATCTTCTATCAGCCCCAACGTTTCTTCACTGTCCGCTGTCACAGTATGATAATGATAATCGGAGGTAATATTCTTAAGCGGTGTTGACTTGCCACTTTCGATATCTTCTAGAAATTCTTTTACTTTTCTTCTGGAAGTAATTCCAAGTTCTGCCTCAATATGCCCATAAACTTTATGGTTTACCATAACATTTTTCACCTGACCGCCAAGATCGACAATAGTACAAAGTTCCGTCTCAAGCTGTTCGTCTGTATGACGTACTTTAAAAACTCTCTCGGCACAAGTCTGCCCTTCCAGCACATATCCCCGGTTTGTTGATATGATATCATACCCCGAAGCCCGTAACAGGGCAATATCCTGAACAATAACCTGACGGCTCACATCATAATCCTTCGCAAGTTTCGAACCCGAAACCGGTCTGTCACTTTCTTTTATATTCTTTAATATCTCCTGTCTTCTATTAGAACCTGTCATACGCTTTCGTAATCTCCTTCATCATCAATCACAACATCTTTCTTGTGTTAAAAAACTGTTTTTAGAAGCATTTCCACTTACTGTCTTAATCATTATAATACACATTTATAGCATGTTCTTCCTCCAAATACTGATTTATCTTACCGCCAATCACTTTCAGCTTCATTCAGTTTTTTTACCAATGTATCCTTAAGAACAATAAAAGCCGGAATAAAGCTGTCCCGTATCAGCATAATCATTTCATCAACTTCATCCTCATTATATATATGAACAGAAGTATTGCGTTTTTTTAACATAAGCAACCATACTTCAGAGTCATTGATAAAACCTATTTTATAACCAAGCTGTAGAATTTCACGGGGAGATCCGGTAACCGCTCCTTCCACACTATGCATTCTCATGATTTCCTGTAACGCTTTCCATGCAAGTTCAAAAGTAATATTAAATTGTCCTATAATCCCTGTTCGGTATATATCATTTGTTTCTGCCAGTTTGAAATCTGCACCTGACAATATGGCCAGACAGTTTGTAAAGTTATCGAGCTTTTTCATAAATTATGACACCATCCTTTTCTATTTCCTGTTTTAATTCCTCTGAAATTAATTCATCTGCCTGTACAATATCAAACATCAGGAGAGAATGTATTTTCTCTTTAACATCCCAATAAAAATGATCATAATCTCCACCATATACAGCAATATCAATATCGCTTCTTTCTGTATTTGTGCCTCGTGCACGAGAACCAAACAATACGAGCTTTTCAATAGAATATTTTTGTGCGAAGAAATAAAGTTCCCTTAATACCCGATCTGGTAAATTGTATTTCATATTCAGTACTGCCCCCTTGGTATAAATTCAAGTCAAACGTCTATAATATTTTTCAGCATAGCATATTTTCAGTTAATCAACAAGTATTCAGAAGTATACAAATTAACTGTCGCTATAAGGCGGAATATCTTTTCGACAAATCTTTAACTTATCTTTATCATCATACTACCACACCCAAGATCTTTTGTACATTTTTCATATACAGAACCTGCCACTGGCAGCTTCTTCCGTACGCATGGCTGTATTATCTAATAACGAAATTGCACAGTCACTATATAAAAATTCAAATTTTGAAACCACAAAATTACGTATGGAATGTAGTTTGAACGAATAATATTTTCCATAAAAAATTATTCAATTTTTGTATAAACTTTCTTATCTTTCCATCAAAAAAATCTGTATCCCCTTACGCTCTTGGGTGGCGTAAGGGGTTTACAGATTTTTATTACTACTTATTCTCTACATACTGGAAGTTATTACTTTCTGCATAGTGTGTTTCCTAAAATGATAATTACCACGACATC
>ERZ836441.155-NODE-155-length-81156-cov-16.730016_pt1 | contig 81156 bp, 81 predicted proteins | sample MGYA00519686_ERZ836441 | MGnify/ENA primary metagenome ERZ836441 (study PRJEB31850, sample SAMEA3708800) | human gut metagenome | biome: human gut; feature: human-associated habitat; material: faeces | place: China | collected 2014 ...
TGTTGGAAGGTACGGATTTAGCCATTACATATAAGCTAATCATTGATATTGATTTCAATGCTACAGCTTCATCAGATGTTACAAATGCATTGATGGAGCATTTGGGAGTTACGGAAAATGATTTGTATACATTTGCGACTAAGAATACTCGGAAACTCTATGCTCCGAGTATCATGTCACTTACGGATATTGTATCAAAGATAGATAACCAGTCTCAGGAAGATGTCAGCAACACTCCTGAGACTATTTTTGTACTCACTAATTTCAAAAAGCATTTTGGGGCTTCATGTATCTTGTATCCAGATGTGTTGAAGAATTTCTGTAAAGAGAAAAATATGGATGGTGTTTACATGATTCCGTCTTCTGTACATGAATTTCTGCTTTTGGTAATGGATAAGGAATATGTAAATTGTGGCTATGTTAAGCAAATGATTAAAGAAGCTAATAGAGAGAGCTTGGAGAAGGCAGATGTAATGCCTGACAATCTGTATTACTATAACGCCGTAAATGACGCTGTAAGCATTGTGGAATAGGAGGCTGGCATGAAATCATTTAGGAGTGAAAAAGAGCTTCAGGAGGTTATATTTTAGTAGCTCGTCAGATTAAAAAAACATCACTATTACCAACATCAATATTAACATTATTAATATCGGAGGTAACATGATGGATGTCCAAAAGAAAAGACCGCCGCCTTGTCTATGATATCTTGCTTTATTGTAAACAATATCTAGCACCAGCCATACAATGTTGTACAATGAAAATCCTAATATAAAGCTGCGTTCTACAATAAACTTACTTGTTAAAGCAAAATACACTGAAAAAACAGTATATGTAATGCATAAACCAAATGCACTATTGATTAATATTGCCACAAACTTTGAATACATTTTTACTCCTTCCACATTCTCTCTGCACATATAGCGTTAGATATTATTATAGCATGGATTTGGACAAATATCATTCAACTGTTGTGATATTGCCTTAATAAACATTATTGTGACTTTGGGCACCTTTATGTCACTTGGTGTCAGGGGAAGTAGAATGATTGTAAATGGAAGTTCTAACTTGGTTGAGTTTTATGTTAAAATGGGTAAAATGAATTGTAATTAATAGGGAAAAGCACATGTCAAAGAATCTTTGCGTAACTATATGTGCAATGTAATGAGATGATTGCTTTATTTTCAACATTATTTTTCAGATAATAACATTGAAAGGAGGACGTAATATTATGAATATAGGGAATCAAATATTGAACATTCGGAAAGAAAATCAATTAACACAAGAGGAGTTTGGCAAATTATTTCATGTTACCAGACAAACGTTGTATCTTGTTTATTCTCTCCAGATTCATTGATAAGAACTACAGCCATTATTGTTGGAATTACAATGATAGGTATTGGCTGGTATAAAAAATCAAAGAGTGACAAAAAGGTAGTTCAATATATTAAAGAACATGATTAAATGAATTTAATAAGGGCGGTCCTGTTGTGCAGCATGTGTGAGAATAAAAGGAGATGGCAGCATTATGAACAAGGCATATGAGCGAGAAACGGAAATGTGGAATCAGGTATTTAAGGAATGTACACCTGTGGATTTAAGAACTTTAGATTTACAAGTTGAAACAATGTTTGACGAAGCCTTAAAGCTGTTTGCACAAAAAACAACAAATGTATTAGATTTTGGCTGTGGTACAGGAGATATTTCTTTTCAATATTTGCAGTATCAGCCTACACATAAAGTTTTAGGAATTGATGCTTCAAAAACGGGCATTGAATTTGCAACTGAAACAGCAAGATTAAGTGATTATAAAACGGCAACTTTTCTTGAAGGTACAGACCATACGGTAAAGCAATTAGAAGAGAATTCATTTGATGGAGTGATATTATCAAATGTGTTGGATGTAATGCCCAAAGATGTGTCAAAGGAGGTAGTTGAAGATTTAGAACGGGTATTGAAGCCTGGTGGATATTGGTTTATTAAAATGAATCCGTATTATTCAAAAGAAGAACTGGAAAGTTTCGGATATGAGAATATGGGAAATAACATTTATGAAGAGAATCATATTATGAGACTAAGACAGGCTACAACAAATTACTGGAAAGAAAGATTTGCACGTTTTGGAAAGGAAATTATTTATCTGGAATTTGAGTATCCGTGGCAGGAGGGAATGAATCGTTTGTTTGTTTATCAGAGTTAAAAGAACCTGGTCAAAAGAATCTGGTCAAAAGAATCTGGCTGTACTACATTTGCAATAATAAGAAGTTTGCGCTATAATACTATTTATACAAGACGTGAAATTTAGTATTGATTTAGGAGATATCGCTTATGAGAGTGTTTTATGGGCTTATTATTACGGCGGTAATTTTAATGATTGGGGCGTGTGCTTTAAAGGCATATAAAAAAGAGGGTGCACTGGCAAGAGTTGTGTTTTTATATGAGCTTGGTGCATTTATATGTGGGATAATATTTTTAGTGTATACATATGTTCCAGGAACCACCATTACAGTTCTGTGTAAGGGACTTATTATGGCGAGCTTTGACTGGCTTCTTATACTTCTTATGTATTATACCCAGTATTATACAGGCATGTTTAAGGGCATTGTGGGTGTAAAAGTTTTTATGATTGCATATTCGCTGCTTGAGACTGTTGCATTTCTGATTAATACATGGACGAGATGGATATTTGATATAACATATATATCGGATGACCAGATAATTGTCCAGTTTGCAAAAGGTAATGTTCTGGGCCGGTTACATTATGTATTTGCTTATGGCATTATGTTGCTGCTTATTTTAAGTTATATAGTAATGGTTGAGAGGATGTCAAGATTCTACAGATTCAGGTATTTTGCTATTCTCATATTATTATTAGCTGCATCTTTGCTTGATATAATGACTACGTGGTCTGATTCAATATATGACATGTCAATGGCTGCATTTGGCATCATGTCTATACTCATATATTATCTTACATACAGGTATGTTCCTAATGAGCTTATTGAGAATACATTTTCACTTATAATCAGGGATATGAATAGTGGAATTATATGCTTTGATAATGCTGGAAGATGTATATATTGTAATGGTATTGTTAAAGAAATGTATTCTATTACTGATAATATTAATGAAGTGGAGCATAATTATGCAAGCTGGCTTCATACTCAGACAGAGCATGATAATAAGAAATTCAGGCAGACAATCAGCGTGGGAGATGAGAGGAGAAGCATCGATATTTCATATAATCGTGTATATGATGATAAGCATAATTTTATATGTGATTATTTTATATTTAATGATCGTACGGAAGCTGTTGAGCTTTTAGAATATGAAAAGTTCAGAGCTACACATGATAATCTCACGGGACTTCTTAATAAGGAGCAGTTCTATGAGGAAACTGCCAATGTAGTGAGAAACGACAGGAATCACACATATTGTCTGGTGTGCAGCAATATTAAAGATTTTAAGCTTGTTAATGAGCTTTTTGGAATCGAAAAGGGTGATGAGATTATTAAAATGCAGGCGGGGCTTATCAAGGCTTCATCTGAAAGTGGCTATATATGTGGAAGAATCCAGAATGACAGATTTGCTGTGTGTATGCCGAAGGACAGTTTTAAGAATGAAATAATGCAGAATAGTATTGTAAGTATGCAGGACAGATTCAACAATGCATCATTTAAGATAAGGGTTGTAGTTGGTGTTTATGATATTGAAGATGTTGATGAGCCTGTAAGTAATATGTGTGATAAAGCATTTATTGCGAGCGAGACTATTAAGAATAATTATGAAACTAATATTGCATACTATGATGATAAGCTGTTAAAGAGAACTCTTGAAGAAAGAAGAGTTATCAGTGAGTTTGAAGGGGCAATTGAGAAGAAAGAATTTAAAATGTTTCTTCAGCCACAGGTTAATACTCATGGTAAGGCTTATGGAGCAGAGGCGCTTGTGCGCTGGCAGCATCCTGAGAGAGGGTTGCTGTCGCCATTCTTCTTCATTGATATTCTGGAGACTACAGGTCTTATATATAAGCTTGACATGTATATGTGGGAATGTGCAGCAGCTAAATTAAGTGAATGGAAGAAGAAGGGTGATACGGTTCATTATATTTCTGTAAATATATCTACTAAGGATTTTTATCTTATAGATGTATATGAGGTTATTACATCAATTGTCAAGAAATATGATATTGAACCTAAGATGTTAAAGCTAGAGATTACCGAGACAGCACTTATGTCTGATCTTAAGAAGAATATGGAGGTAATTAAGTCTCTCAGGGATTATGGATTTAAGATAGAGATTGATGATTTTGGAAGTGGATATTCTTCGTTGAATATGTTAAAAGATATAAGTGCAGATGTTCTTAAGATTGATATGGCATTCCTGCGTGCTACAGAGAATGAGGTTAAAGGACAGGATATTCTGGAGACTATTATTTCTCTTGGTGGAAAGCTTGGAATGGAAGTAATTACTGAAGGAGTAGAGACAGACAAACAGCTTATTATGCTGACAGAGATGGGGTGTCATATATTCCAGGGATATTATTTCTCAAAGCCTATACCAGTCGAAGAATTTGAACAAAAATACATGAATGAATAATGGGAGGAAGTTATGAGCGAGAATTGTTCAGGAAGTTGCTCAAGCTGTAGTTCAGACTGCGAATCAAGAAAAGGACCACAGATATTAAGAAATGCCAATAATGGCAAAGTTAAGAAGGTTATAGCTGTTGTCAGTGGCAAGGGAGGTGTTGGTAAATCACTTGTCACATCAATGCTGGCAGTCAAAGCCAATAAGGAAGGAAAGAAAGCGGCAATACTTGATGCAGATATTACAGGACCATCTATTCCTAAGTCTTTTGGACTTACTGAAAGGGTAACATGTAATGAAGATGGAACTGTAATGTATCCTGAGACTTCAAAGAATGGTATTAAGGTTATGTCACTTAATCTTCTTATGGAAAAGGAGACTGATCCGGTTATATGGAGAGGGCCTGTTATTGCGGGTGTTGTTAAGCAGTTCTGGGAAGATGTTGACTGGGATGAGACAGACTGTATGTTTGTTGACTGTCCTCCGGGAACAGGAGATGTACCTCTTACTGTTTTCCAGTCTATGCCGATAGACGGAATTATTATTGTAACTTCACCACAGGATCTTGTTTCAATGATTGTGGAGAAGGCAATTAATATGGCTAAGCTTATGAATATTCCGGTTCTTGGAATTGTCGAGAATATGTCTTATTTCAAATGTCCAGATTGCGGTAATATTCATTATATATACGGAAAGAGTAAGATTGATGAAGTGGCAGCAGCTAACGATATCAAGACTGTTGCAAAGCTTCCAATGGACGCAAAGGTAGCTGGACTTGTCGATTCAGGAAAGGCTGAGGAACTTGATGTGTCTGCATTAGATGGAATATTTGATGCAATTATGGCTTAACAGAGAAGAATAATGAAAAGATTGATTTTATTTAAAGGCGGAGTAGAAACATTAGAATTCTTTACAGAGCAGATGGCTGCTGTATGGGAGAAGATGGGCTGCTCCGTCTTCTGGTATAATTTAATGTTACAGCAGGCCAGTTCTTCTGCACTGGTGGAATTTTTCAAGGCTCACAGCTCAGACGAGTGGTATATGTTTACATTTAACTTTGAAGGAATAGCAGGAGAAGCCGGTCTGTATCGTGATGATGGCTGGAATTTCTGGGACTGGGCAGGTGTTAAGGTTGTAAATGTGGTTGTAGATCACCCGCTTTATTACAACAAATATATCCGAAAGCACCCTGAAAAGTATATTCAGTTTGATATTGATGAAATGCATGTCGCATACATGAAAAGATTTTTCCCGGAAGTACATACTGAATATATGCTTACAGCCGGAACAGAGCTTAATTATAACAGATGTATAATGCCTGATAAGAATTACCTGTCAATGAAGGAAAGACCGATAGATATTATATTTACAGGTAATTACACTCCGAAAAGAATACTAAGGAAACATCTGGATAACATGGATGATGAGTATATAGATTTCTATGAGGGTGTGCTGTCATATCTGATAGACAATCCGTCAGAGACGATTGATGCGGCGGCGGAAAATGCGTTACGCAGGGAATTCCCTGATATTACAGATGAACAGCTTGTCGACTGCATGCCTAATATGATGTATGCAGACCTTGCTGTAAGATTCCACTACAGGGAGCTTGCAATAAGGGCACTGGCTGATTCAGGACTTAAGATTCATACTTATGGCGAAGGTTATAATTATATCGAATGTAACCACCATGAGAATATAATTGAGCATGGAGGTGTTGATTCCAAGGTGTGTCTTGATATGATTAGTCAGGCAAAGATTTCTCTTAATGTAATGCCATGGTTTAAGATGGGCGCACACGATAGAGTGTTTAATACTATGCTTAATGGAGGTGTTGCACTTACTGATACTTCGCTGTTTTATGAGAACACATTTGCAGATGGTGAAAATGTGTTGTTCTATTCACTTGAGGATTTAAGAGACTATGAAAAGTCGGGATATGATGAGTGTATTGCGGCACGAATCACGGATAAGGTTAAATGTGCATTAGCTGATACGAAACATTTGCAGGAAATCGCTGACAGCGGGTATGAATGCTGTAAGGGCAGACATAGCTGGATTGAGAGGGCTGTAGTGATTGAGAAGTATTTTCGTTAAAGGGAACTATATGTTTTTACAATGTTATGATATAATTGTGTAGCATTGGAAAATGACGATTAAGAGGATTACGAGGAGGATAAAATGTTTAAGAAACCTAATTTTAAATATATTGTAATTGGAATAGCGGGTGTAGTACTGATAGCATTATGTATATCAATAATTTTGATAACAGTGAACAGAAAAGCTGTTAAAAAGAGTGCAAATTCAGTTGCTGAGGAAACTGTACCGGTTACACAAAAAGAAACACAGATAAATAAAAGTACAGAAGAGACAAAGACAGAATCAGTTACAGAGATAACGACGGAAGAAACAACAGTTGGAGAAGCTGCAGAAGAAAGTACAGCAGAAGAAGTTGTGGCTTTAGGTAATGAAGAAGTAAATAATGGTGATTCAAATAATTATGACAATTCTTCAAATAATAATGAAGAACAAGGAAATAATAATAATTCTGGTGACAGCAATAATTCCGGAAGTTATGAACCAGTATATACTCCACCAGTAACCCAGCCTGAAACAGAAGCGCCTCAGGCACATATAGCTTATAAGGCAGATGGAACTTGGGATTTGCAGAAGACTTATTTTGATAATGCGAAAGCGACAGTTGGTATAGATTTTTGTGGGTGTATTGTTGACACGAGTGAATTTCAAGATTTTATCAATAGTAATAATTTACGAGCAACACGTTTAACAGCCCAATCATTTGGAGGTAATCAGAATAATATATATATAAGTGATTATCTTTTTATAGTTACAAATGAAGATGGCTCTAAAGTAAAATGTAAATATAATAGAGATTCTAATGTTTTTTATTTAGCAGATTAAAAAGTTTATATATTGTAATAAATAACACGATTGTTTGTGTTAGGTTGAAAAGCTGTTTGTTTTGATACAGACAGCTTTTTTAATAGAGGATATAAAATGGTTAATGAATTGGATAAATATATTTTAGATTTCTCAACTAATGATTTTGATGAGGATTATTGGCATGATGAAGTGGTAAATATAGCATAGACACTTTTTCTGTACTCCATGCTATTAATCACTAGAATATATAACTCGATTACAGTATTATTATAATTAACAGATACAGACAGGTTATTTAATGATAGGAGTATATTATGGCAAATTCACAAAAAGGAAAGATTGATATGACCACAGGTCATATCATGAGAAATATTATACTGTTTGCGATACCGATTATTATTGGAAATGTTTTGCAGCAGTTATATACTACGGTTGATGCACTTGTAATAGGTAAATACTGTGGTGATACATCTTTAGCTGCGGTAGGAACGAGTTCGCAGCCGGTTGAAGTATTATTATGTGTCTTTTTAGGAATAGGAACAGGTGTGTCTATTCTTATTTCACAATATACCGGGGCCAGGGAATCGGGAAAGGTTGTTTCAGTATGTGGAACTTCAATAACATTTATATATATTATAGGTATTCCGATTGGAATTCTAGGTTGGTTTGCAGCACCATATATTCTGGAATTCATGAAAGTGCCGCAGGATGTGTGGGATGCCGCATTAATCTATACAAGGGTTGTATTCTTAGGCACACTTGGTAATCTGGGGTATAATATGAATGCCGGAATTTTAAGAGGACTTGGAGACAGCAAGGCTTCACTATGGTTTCTGGTTGTGTCATGTGTTTCTAATATAGTATTTGATTTACTGTTTGTTGCAGGTTTTGGAATGGATGTAGCTGGTGCAGCACTTTCTACAAGTATTGCCATGTTTATTTCATGGATTGTAAGTATTGTTTACATAAGAAAGAAGTTTCCAGAGATACAGTTTACAATTTTGCCGAGAAGATTCTCTGGAACAATGATGAAGGATATTCTGGCTATTGGCTTGCCGGTTGGTCTTAATAATTCGCTTTATTCATTAGGACATGTTGCATTACAGACCTTTAATAATTCACAGGGTGCTATATTTATGGCGGGAGGTGCAGTAGCAGGAAGAATTACAGGCTGCGCTAACATAGCAATTACCGGATTGTCTTCGGCGGCCACTACATTTTCAGGTCAGAATTACGGTGCTAAGAAATACTCAAGAATTAAAGAAGGACACTGGAGAATTCCATTGTGTTCAGGTCTTATTACATTAAGTTTTGGATTGTTTTTTATAATGATACATAAACCTATAATACGTTTCTTTTCATCAGATGAAATGGTATTGATGTATGCGAGCAGGCATGTTGTTGTCATGCTGCTTTCACAGTGGTTTTTTGCTATCTTTAACTGTATAATAGCTATTGTAAACGGAACAGGAAAGGTGCGTTATACTACAATTGTCAACATTCTTATGCTTTGGGCGGTCAGAATTCCAAGTGCCTATATTATTAACAGATACTTTGATGGAACATGGGTAATGTTGTGCTTCCCAATTTCTTTCAGTTTTGGAATGTTTGCAATGATAGGCTATTATCTGTTCTCGCCAGTATGGAAGGAAGTTATGAGAATGGCAGAAAAAAATTCATAATTCCGGTAAAATATAAACCCCTGTATCAACATGCATGGAATTGTTGATACAGGGGTATTAATTTAATAAAATGTTATTTCAGAATAATTACTGAAGGAGTGTAAGAACACCCTGGTTAGACTGATTAGCCTGTGCAAGCATAGACTGTCCAGCCTGAGCAAGAATGTTGTTCTTGCTGTAGTTAACCATCTCTTCAGCCATATCTGTATCACGGATACGAGACTCTGCTGTCTGCATATTTTCAGCTGCTGTATCAAGGTTGTTGATTGTGTGCTCAAGTCTGTTCTGAACGGCACCCATCTGACCTCTTGCCTTAGATATCTTCTTAATAGCTGCATCGATAGTTGTTGTAGCTGTCTTAGCAGTTTCCTGCTTACTTAAATCTACTTTACCAACACCTACGCCAAGTGCCTCAGCGCTCATGTCGTCAAGAGTGAAGCTCATTGTCTGACCTTCATTAGCACCAATCTGGAGTTCAATACCCTTGCCTGTATTAGATGAACCTGCCTTTAAGCTAATATTTCCATTTTTATCTGCTTCAGCACTAATACCAGTCTTTGAGTTGATTAATTTAGCCATCTTAGCCGCTTCTGCAGGGTCTATTGTAGCAGCTGCTGTTTCAATATAGTTAACATCCTTATAATCATCACCTAATTTAGTTGCATCTGTAACATACGCAAATTTCTGTCCATTAACAGTAAAGATTGCATCTTCAATATTACCTTTTCCATCATATGCCTTATAATCTTTACTTAACTTAGAATAAGCATCTGTACCTGGTGTTACAGTTGCAGCAGCAGCCTTAGCTGTACCCAGCTGTGTTAACACAACATTTGATGATACACCTTCTTCTTTAGAAGTGAATGTAATTGTTTTATCTCCTGTAGCATATGTCATGTCAAACTTATCTGCTAAATCTGTATCTTTCAATGCCTTAATAATTGCATTTGCATCCGCTTCTTCATCAGCTCCAGCTGTAAATTTAACAGTTGTTGTAGAAGCATTGCCATCTTTATCCATAACTGTTACAGCATATGTTGACTCTGTACCAGTTGCAGTATTTGTAAGTGCTGCTGATACTGATTTACCTGTTGTTGCAGGCTCAGTTGTAAGCATAGCATCTGCGCTCTTACTTACAGAAGCCTGTACCTTGCTTCCTGACTGTGAACCATCAAGTAACTTCATTGTGTTGAACTCTGTTGTATCAGAGATTCTTGTAAGCTCGCTCTGAAGCTGCTCGATTTCGTTCTGTACTGCCTCTCTATCGTCATCTGTCTCTGTACCATTAGAAGCCTGTACTGAAAGCTCTCTCATTCTCTGAAGGATTGAGTGTGATTCATTCAAAGCACCTTCTGCTGTCTGGATAAGTGAAATACCATCCTGTGCATTATCAGATGCCTTATTAAGACCTCTGATCTGGCTTCTCATCTTCTCTGAGATTGAAAGTCCTGCGGCATCATCAGCTGCACGGTTAATTCTGTAACCTGAAGATAACTTCTCTGTTGACTTTGACTGTGCAGATGAAACTCCGCTGAGCATTCTGTTAGCATTCATAGCTGACATATTGTGTTGTACTACCATAGTATATACCTCCGTGTATAAATAATATTTTTATGGAAGGGAATCCGTTCCCATTCCATTAGTTAATTAAATAGAAATGTACTTGACATAACTATTTGATTAGTGTTTATAATAAACAGAATTACCATGCTAATCCTGAGTATTATTTTTTTTAGTATTCTTATCCTCTTTGATAAGATGTCGGATTTTGGAGACTGTCTCCTGCGAGAGCTTAGGTTCTGCATAGTAAGACGGAGCAGAATGTGGATTATTATTTTCTGAGCTGTCTTTTTTTCTGGAAAGAACCTTACTTCTTACAATGTTAAGTTCTCTGGGGGCATCAATAAGAAGATGAATGTTGCCATCTGTTCCGCCCGAATACACTACCCGGATATCATTGCCAATATTAATAAATTCACCGGGTTTGATTGTGAGCTTTAACATTTCAAAACCTCCTTGCTTTCCATGACCATGCAACAAAATGTTTCAAATTGTTGCATCCCAACAATTACATGGAGGTAAATAATATGGGAACATCTCAACCAATCAGGAGCTTAGATGAACTGACAGCTTTTCGTAGTTATTATTTAAATAAGGAGGTTAATCTTCGTAATTACATGCTGATATGTATGGGACTTAATACAGCATTAAGAATTAGTGATATGTTGCAGTTAAAATGGGGGAATGTGTATGACTTTGATAGGAAACATTATGCGAAACATATTGTTGTACAAGAGGGAAAAACAGGAAAGGAGACTAGAATAGCAATTAATAATAATCTTATAGATGCATTTGAGATGTACATGGGAAGTTTAAAGAGTGTTTCAGGTAATGATTATATTTTCACAGGAAAAACAAAGGGAACGCATTTATCACGTTCACAGGCATTCAGAATAATTACACATGTAGCAGAAGCCCTTAATATGGAGAATGGAATAAGCTGCCATTCTTTAAGAAAAACATTTGGATATTATGCATGGAAATATGGAACGCCTCCGGCAATGTTAATGGAAATATATAATCATTCATCATATGAAATTACTAAAAGATATCTGGGAATCAAACAAGATGACAGGGATAATGTGTTTTTAAAAGTGAATTTATAAATATATTAATAATGAATTTTAAATTAAATTGAAATTCAGGCTAAAGAATTTGATGTCGATGTCGATATAACATATGAAGTTAATAAATAATAATTAATATGGGATGCAACAATTTGAAACATTTTGTTGCATCCTTTTAGTTTTTATTATTCTTCTTTTTTAAGATATAATACTAGAAAAGAATTTAGTTTCAATATTGACGCATATTCATGAATATGATAATATAGCAAATGTTCGCGGATATGGCGGAATTGGCAGACGCGCTAGATTTAGGTTCTAGTGTCAACAGACGTGCAGGTTCAACTCCTGTTATCCGCATATTTTTCAGGCTGATGCACTTCTTTGTGTGTCAGCTTTTTTTGATTTGGAAAATATCAGATTGTGGTGTACAATAAAGAAAACATGTCCGGAAAGGAGAACAATATGGCAGAGTATGTATTAGAAAACAACATTTTAAAAGTTACGGTGGATTCTAAGGGGTGTGAAATACGAGATGTATTATGTAAAACTGACAATACACACAGAATGTGGAATGCCAATCCTGAGGGGTGGAAAAGAGTTGCACCGGTGCTGTTCCCGCTTATTGGTAAATATAAGGATAACCAAAGCATTTATAATGGAAAAGTATATGAAATGGGTCAGCACGGATTTGCAAGAGATATGGAGTTCACACTTGTTAAGCATACTGACGGTATGCTGGTTATGAGACTTGAATCTGATGAAAATACTAAAGAAAAATATCCTTTTGATTTTGCATTGGAGCTGGAGTATCACCTTATTGACAATGAAATTAAGGAAGTGTACAGAGTAATCAATAAAGATAGTGTAATGATGCATTTCAGCATAGGTGGTCATCCGGCTTTTGTAACACCAGAGAATGATGCAGACATGGCTGGCTGCAAGATAAGATTTGATGCAGACAGAATTACATATCATCTTATAGGAGATTATCAATTAATGGCGAGGGATGAGTATGAGCTGCCATTAATTAATCATGAATATACAATACAAGAGGACAGCTTTGAAAAAGATGCATTTATAATTGAGGGTGGTCAGGCAGGAATGGTAAGTCTTGTGAAGAATGAAAAGCCTTTTGTTACAGTTAAGTTTGATACGCCGGTATTTGGTCTGTGGTCATGCAAATCAAAAAATGTTCCATTTGTATGTATAGAGCCGTGGTATGGAAGAACAGATGCCATAGATTTTACAGGGGAGCTTAAGGACAGGGAATACAGTAATCATCTTGGCGTCGGAGAAGTTTTCGAGAAGTCATTTTCAATCTTTTTTTACTAATAACATTATTAACGAAAAAACAGCGCCGTATGCCATTGTATGCAATACAGCGCTGTTTTTTCTGCAGAGTAATTACTTTAAAAACATATGAATTAAACTGTTATTTGATTTCGTGTATGGCTGGTAGCGCATAGGCAGGTCAAGCCAGCATTTTTTATCGACAATGCTCTTATAGTGTGAAAATGTATCAAATCCGGCTTTTCCGTGATATGAGCCCATGCCGCTTTCACCGAATCCGCCAAAGCCCATATCAGAAGTTGCAAGGTGGATGATTGTATCATTGATACAGCCACCACCGTAATTGCATCTTGAGGTTACATAGCGGGCTTCTTTCTTATTCTTAGTGAACATATACAGAGCAAGCGGGTGCATGTGTGCATTAACAGTGCTGACAGCCTCCTCGATAGAGTGAAAGGTAAGTATAGGCATAAGCGGACCGAATATTTCTTCCTGCATCACAGCGTCGTCAAATGTTACATGATCCATTATCGTAGGTTCAATACGCAGTGAGTCAGCATCTGATGCACCACCAAGAACGACTTTGCTATTATCGATAAGGCCTGATATCCTGTTAAAATGCTTTTCATTAACAATTTTGCCATAATCATTGTTGTTAAGTGGAGAATCTGTAAACTGGCGCTTTGTTTCGTTGATAAGTTCTTTCACAAGCTGGTCTTTGATACTGTCCTGAACATATATGTAATCAGGCGCAACACATGTCTGCCCGCAGTTTAAGAATTTGCCGAATACAATTCTTCTGGCAGCAAGCTTTAAGTCCGCAGATTCTGTTACTATACATGGGCTTTTTCCGCCAAGCTCAAGTGTTACCGGGGTTAAGTATTCAGCGGCTTTGCGCATAACTTCCTTGCCGACAGCCTGGCTTCCTGTAAAAAATATGTAATCAAAATGTTCATTAAGCAGACAGTTATTTTCAGCTCTTCCGCCAGTTACAACAGATACATAAGCAGGGTCAAATATTTCTTTTATTATGAGACATATAACATCGCTGACATAAGGTGAGTACGCACTTGGTTTAAGAATCACAGTGTTTCCTGCGGCAATTGCATCAACAAGGGGTTCCATTGTCAGAAGAAATGGATAATTCCAAGGACTCATAATAAGGACAACTCCGCGTGGTGACGGCTTCTTAAAGCTTCTGGAATGAAACTGTGCAAGGGGTGTTGGAACATTTTTCTCCCTGCTGAATGTCCTTATATGTTTTATCATATAAGATATCTCGCTGAGAGTAAGCCCGACTTCACACATATAACTTTCAAACTGGCTTTTGCCAAGGTCTTTATAGAGAGCATCAAATATTTCATTCTCATGTTTCTTAATTGCCGAATATAGTTTCTTTAAGGCATCAATTCTTACATTTACATCAAGTGTTGTACCTGTAAGAAAGAAATGTCGCTGCGATTGTACAAGTTTATTGATTTGTGTAGCTTCCATATCATACCTCATTTTCACGTGTATTATCTTTCATAAGTTTATAGTAGAATTGTTCGAGTGTCTTAGCGTCCATAAGAACCGGAACAGGGTAGAGAGGATTAGCCTCTTTGTTGGCATACCCTGCAAGCTTAGGAATATCCTCCTCTTTAATTTCAGGAATTGTATCGCCAATGTTAAATCTTGCTTTCATATCTTTGACTGCCTGTATAAATGCTTTGGCAGCAGTCTCATCTGGCATATCCTTATCTGCAACACCGGCGGCAATTGCAAGGTCATGCAGCTTCGTATAGATGGATTCTCCATAGCTTTCAAGAACCATTGGGAGAATTACTGCATTTGCAAGTCCATGAGGAACATTATATTCGCCACCTAGAGAATGTGCAATTGCATGGACATATCCTACATATGATTTAGTGAATGCACATCCGGCATAATAAGCAGCTTTAAGCATATTCTTTCTTGCTGTTGTATCAGAACCATTAGTGTATGCTCTGTCAAGATTGTTAAATATTAATTCAGTAGCCATAAGTGCGTCTTTTCTTGTACCCGGAGTTGTTGAGTTTCCGATGTAGGCTTCAACGGCATGTGTAAGTGCATCCATTCCTGTAGTTGCGGTAATTGAAGCAGGAAGTGTAAGGGTTACCTTCGGGTCAAGGACTGCATATCTTGGAATGAGAGGAAAATCGTTGATTGCGTATTTGTGGCGGGTTGTGGCGTCTACAATTACGGCTGCAAGAGTAGTTTCACTTCCAGTTCCTGCTGTTGTAGGAATTGCAACCAGCAGAGGAAGCTTTGCATGGACCTTAAGGATTCCTCCAAGCTTAGACAGATGTGTCTTAGGTCTTGCTATTCTTACACCAACAGCTTTGGCACAGTCCATGCTTGAACCGCCGCCAAAGCCGATTATGCAGTCACATTTGTTATCTTTATATATGGCAAGTGCCTCTTCCACGGTATCAGTTGTAGGGTTAGCTACAGTTTTATCGTAAACGTGGTATTCAATGCCGGCATTGTCGAATACATCTGTAAGCATAGAAAGAATGCCAAGCTTTGCAATTCCGGGATCAGTAATAATTATAGGACATGATTTCTTCTTTTTGTTAAGTACAGATGGAATGTCAGACAACGCGCTTACAATTTTAGGCTTCCTGTATGGAAGAAATGGCAGTGCAATCTTGAATACAGTCTGAAAACTTCTGCAGTATATTTTCTTGAAAATGTTCATTGTACACCTCTTTTGAATTTAAAATATTTTGACTACCAAATTATAATGCGATAGCAAGTTATTTACAAGTAAATATGTATAATTGATTTATATACAAAACTTAATAAATAATTAAAATAATTTACCACTTTACAATTCTTTTTATATTTGGTATATTATATTTAATATAAAAATAAAAAAGCAAGTTGTATAATTAAATTAAAACGATTATAATATGATAAAGAGAGGGTATATATGGATATAGAAAAAATAAGAGAAGCATGTATATTAAGGAAGATAAAGTGGTCAGTACATGTTGCAGCAAGAATGGCTGAGAGGGATATTAAGAGGAGTGATGTTATCAATTGTATAATGAATGGGGAGATTATTGAGCATTATATTAATGATTATCCTTATCCTAGCTGTCTGATATTTGGATATACATTAAGAAACAGAGTTATACATGTTGTATTAGGTTATGATGGAGAGAATGTGTATATAGTAACAGCATATTACCCTAATACGGATAAGTTTGAAGCAGATTTAAAGACAAGAAAGGAGCAATAGTATGTGTTTTTATTGTAAATGTAAAACAACAAAACCATCGGTTACAACACATGTTGTTACTTTTGATAATTGTGTAATTATAATTAAGAATGTTCCTTGTGAGGAATGTGAGGAATGTGGAGAAAAGTATTTTTCAGATGAAGTCATGTCCCGTTTGGAAAAGATTGTAGAAAAGGCAAGAGAGATTGCCAGTGAAGTATATGTTACCGATTACAATAATAAAGTTGCATAAGGCGCCAGACTTTATACAAAGCACCTTATGCATAAGAATTATTAATTAGTCAGGAATCTGCAGTCCGGTTCCATCCATATGAAAATTCTCAGTATTAATAAGCTGTGATACAGGCACGATTTCGTAGCCTTGGGACTGCAGCCCGGTTATTACAGATTCGAGAGCTTCGGCTGTATATTTAGCACCGTTGTGCATAAGAATTATGGAACCGTTCTTAAGAGCTTTATGTGTTGTCACGGTCTTAATTATGTTGTCTGTTCCATAGTCCTTCCAGTCAAGGGAATCTACATCCCATTCTATAGGATAGAAGTTACAACCATAGACTGTATCAATAAGTGTTGAATTATAATCACCGTATGGCGGGCGGAACAAGAAGCTCGTATATCCGGTGATTTCTTTTATTTTATTGGCAACAGACATGATTTCATCTTTCTGCTCATTTACAGAAAGTTTACTCATTTCTTTATGGTTCTGGCTGTGGTTGCCGAGGTCGTGACCGCGGTTATAGATTTCAAGAACCTTATCAGGGTAGCTGTCCACCCAGCCTCCGGTCATGAAAAATGTGGTTTTGATATTATATTTATCAAGAATGTCAAGAATTTTTATAGTATCTTCATCGCCCCATGCGGCGTCAAATGATATGGAAACATATTTTTTGGAGGTATCAAGATTAGTCTTTTTACTAAGGTCAACACAGTATATAGGAAGTTTACGGCTGCCTATGCTGCAATTGCCCATGATTGCTCCGCCGCCAATTCCATTTCCCTGATTGGATGAGTTGTATGGCGGTAATCTGTCGGTATTGGGAGTGTTGTCAGAAGTATGTTGGGTGTCTAATGATTCCGATGTTTCGTTATTGGTTTTAGTTGTTTTTACAATTGAATCTGATGATGTTTTTTTATGCCTTGCGGTTATTATGCCGCAGATTACTAAAATGATTATAACGCAGTATATGAATATAATGCGCATTTGTTTATTAGAAAAAAGAGACATACTGATACCTCGGATAATGCTTAGTATCAATATATCTCTTTACATTTTAAAAAATTACTGCTTTTTTCATTAGTTAGCAGAAGAACTGCTTTCTGTTGCAGATGTATCTTTAACAAGACCATTAGGATGAAGTGAAACATTTAATTCACTTGTGCTTTCATCGTAATCATCGCCAAGAATCTGCTTAACGAGAGTCTGGCAATATGAAAGGCTGAAATCAGAGCAGCCGGAATCGTTGCGGATTGCGTTGCCTGATGCCAGTGATTCTGTGTAATCACTTAATTTATATGTAGTGATTGCTTTCTTGCCGAAAAGCTTCTGTGTTATGACAGGTGTAAGATTATAATTCTTAACATAACAGCCTGTTTCATCTTTAACAAGTGTCATCTTAGCCATACCGCCTATCATACGAGGCTTCTGATCCTGATTAGAAACGAAGTTACCAAGTGAATAGTATACAAGCATTTCATGTCCCTTAGTATCAGATACAACCTCGACAGGTTCAAGAACATGAGGATGTGTACCTATAACTACATCAACACCAAGGCTTAAGAAAAGCTGTGTCCAGTAATTCTGGTTAGAATCTGGTGTGTAGACATATTCAGTACCCCAGTGTGGAAGTACAATAACCATATCAGCAAGCTGTTTAGCCTTAGTTACATCTGCTGTAATCTTATCCTTATCAAGCATGTTTACAATATAAGGCTTGGAATCAGGAATAGGAATTCCATTAGTTCCGTATGTGTAGTTAAGGAATGCTATCTTGAAGCCTTCTTTTTCATAAACATATATATTCTCATAGTCTTCCTCTGTTTCGTTGATACCAAGAACAGTAGTGTCAGGATGATAAGTCTTCCAGAATGAAAGGCAGTTCTCAACGCCCTTAAGTCCCTTGTCTAATGTGTGGTTGGTAGCATGAAGGATAATATTGAAACCGGCTTTAACTTCTGCATCACCAAGTTCCCATGGTGAGTTAAATGTTGGATATCCTGTGTAAGCAAAATCAGAACCGCCGAGGATTGTTTCCTGATTAACGATTTTTATGTCTGCAGAGCTGATATCCTTAGCTATGTTAGTGTAGAGGTGGTCGAAGTTGTAAGTTCCATCATCCATAAGACCACTTTTTACTACACCTTCATGCATAAGCATATCACCAATCATCATAAGGTCGACTTCGATAGTCGGAACCTTGGTTGTAGTTTCTTCCTCTGTTGTTGGTTCAGCAGTAGTTTCATTGTTCTGGTTATCGGCAACAGAAGGATTATTTTCTTTTTTGTGACTGCCAATAACAGCGAATATGATACCTATAGTTACAACAAAGAGTACAGCAGCAATGATAGCAATGAGTTTTACATTAAGTTCAGAGCGTCTGCGTCTCTTAAGAGGTACATTTGTTTTCTTAGCCATAATTTATCTCCCTTAAAATTATTAATATATGTCTTAAAAAGACAAAATATGCATAACTATGGTACATTAAGAAACAAAATTATTCAAGAAAAATATTAGTATTCTACACAAAGAGATTAAAATGTAGTATATTTATAAAAGTTGGCAATAAGCCACAATAAGAAATATATAATTATAACGGAGGTTTCTTATGAGCAGATACACTAAGGACGATATATTCAGAATGGTTGAAGAAGAGGATGTAGAGTTTATACGTCTTCAGTTTACAGATATTTTTGGAACACTTAAGAATATTGCAATTACTTCAAGTCAGCTTGAGAAGGCACTTGATAACAAATGCATGTTTGACGGTTCTTCTGTTGAAGGCTTTGTAAGAATTGAAGAGTCAGATATGTATCTGTATCCTGACTACGATACATTTGAAATATTCCCATGGAGACCACAGCAGGGAAAGGTTGCAAGACTTATCTGTGATGTGTATACACCAGATGGCAAGCCTTTTGAGGGCGACCCAAGATGGATACTTAAGAAAACTATTAAAGAAGCGAATGAAATGGGATACCGTTTTGATGTCGGTCCTGAATGTGAATTCTTCTTATTCCATACAGATGACAACGGACTTCCTACAACTTTAAGCCATGAAAAAGCTGGATATTTTGATCTTGGACCTAATGACCTGGGCGAGAATATAAGAAGAGACATGGTTCTTACTCTTGAGGAAATGGGATTTGAGATTGAGGCTTCACATCATGAGGTTGCTCCTGCACAGCATGAGATTGATTTTAAATATGATGAGGTTTTAAAGACAGCAGATAATATACAGACATTTAAGATGACAGTTAAGACAATTGCCAAGAGACATGGACTTTATGCAACATTTATGCCAAAGCCAAAGTTTGGTATCAGCGGTTCTGGAATGCATATTAATATGTCACTTGCAACTGAAGAGGGTAAGAATATATTTGCAGATGAGAATGGAAAGATTGGTTTATCAGATGATGCATATCATTTTATTGCTGGTATTATGAAGCACGCAAGAGGTATGTCAGCAATAACTAATCCGCTTGTTAATTCATATAAAAGACTTGTTCCGGGCTATGAAGCACCTGTATATATAGCATGGTCAGCAAAGAACAGAAGTCCGCTTATAAGAATACCTGCATCAAGAGGAAATGGAACGAGAGTTGAGTTAAGAAATCCGGATCCGACAGCTAATCCATATCTGGTACTGGCACTCTGCCTTGCAGCAGGACTTGATGGTATTAAGAACAAGATAGAAGTACCTGATAGTGTTGACTGCAATATATATGAGATGACACCTGGCGAGAGAAGGGCAGCAGGAATAGAGAATATGCCGGCAGACCTTAAGGAAGCAGTTGACTGTCTTGTGGCAGATGAGTTTTTATGCAGCGTACTTGGAGAACATATTACAACCAAATATGTTGAAGCTAAGATGAAAGAATGGGAAAACTACACAACAAGAGTCTCACAGTGGGAAATAGATGAATATCTCTACAAGTATTGATTAAACATGGTAAAGCGTATGCTGAGTAGAAAAGGAGTTAATTGATGTCCACATTGATTGTAGCATTTCCCAAGTTAGAGGAGGCTAAAGCAGTAAGGAACCTTTTGATTCACAGAGGCTTCGATGTTGCTGTACCATGTACGAGTGGAGCACAGGCAATCAATCAGGCAGATACCTTGTCTGATGGAATAATAATATGCGGATATAAGTTGTCAGATAATATGGTTTATACTGAATTATATGAATATAAGCCAAAGAGCTTTGAGATGTTGTTAGTTGCGTCCCAGAACAGATGGGAAGATTGTCAGGACAATGGAATTGTATGTGCGGCAATGCCAATAAAGGTTAATGACCTTGTGTCAACTATAGAGATGATGCTTCAGGCACAGATAAGGCGCAGAAAGAAACTGCGGTCACAGCCAAGAAAGAGAAGTCCGGGAGAACAGAAGATAATTGATGATGCAAAGCATCTGCTTATGGAAAGAAATAATATGTCAGAGCAGGAGGCATTCAGATATATCCAGAAATGCAGCATGGACAGTGGCAATACAATGGTAGAGTCAGCAACTATGGTAATGGGAATATATCAGGATGTATAACAAATGTGATTTATCACTGCATTTATAATATATAGGAAAAGGGAGACGCAGTATGAAGTTTACTAAAATGCATGGAGCAGGCAACGACTACATATACGTAGACTGCACACAGTCGGTAATTGATAATCCGTCACAGGTCGCAATTGATTTAAGTGACAGACATTTTGGAATAGGTTCAGATGGACTTATTCTTATAAAGAACTCAGATAAAGCTGATTTCTTTATGGAGATGTACAACGCAGATGGTTCGCAGGGACAGATGTGTGGTAATGGAATAAGATGTGTTGGAAAGTTCGTATATGACAATGGACTTACAGATAAAACAACAGTTACTATTGATACACTTGCAGGTGTGAAGATACTTGAGCTTAAAACTGGTGCAGATGGCAAGGTTGAGACAGCAAGGGTTAACATGGGCGCACCAATTCTTGAGGCAGCACAGATTCCTGTCGATACGAAGGAACTTAAAGAATATAAAGGCTGTGAGATAGAGACAATTGCCGGAAAGGTTGTTAAGACACCTGTTGTGGATGAGACTATTGTTGTAGAAGGTAAGGAGTACAAGGTAACAGCAGTTTCAATGGGTAATCCTCATGCTATTGTTTATCTTGATAAAGATATTGATATTAAGAAATTTGAGATTGAAAAAATCGGACCTTTCTTTGAAAATCACAAAGCATTTCCAGAGAGAATTAATACTGAATTCATTCAGGTTGTAGATAAGAATAATCTTAATATGCGTGTGTGGGAGAGAGGTTCCGGGGAGACACTTGCCTGTGGTACAGGTGCATGTGCGAGCCTTGTTGCAACTGTTCTTAACGGAATGTGCGACACAACAGCAACACTTCATCTTCTTGGTGGTGACTTAAAGATTACATGGGATAAAGATGAGAATACCGTATATCTTGAAGGCCCGGCGAAAACAGTATTTACAGGGGAGGTAGATATTTAATATGATGACAGATATGACAATGGATAATTTTCTTGCGGTTTTATCTTCAAGTGAACCGGTGCCGGGAGGCGGCGGAGCGTGCGGATATGTGGCAGCAGTAGGCATGAGCCTTGGTAATATGGTGCTTGCACTTACTACAGGAAAGAAGAAATATGCAGAGTATCAGGAAGAGATTGAAGAACTTATTGTTAAAGCGACAGACCTTACAAAGAGACTTGCAGAGGGCATGGATAAGGATGCTGAAAGCTTTAAGCCTCTTGCAGCAGCTTATGGTCTTCCTAAGGATACAGAAGAACAGATTAAGGAAAGAGAAGCAATTATGGCAAAGGCACTTGTTACAGCCTCAGAAGCCCCTCTGTCAATGATGGAGCTTATACTTGAAGCCATGAAGCTTATCGACCGTATATCTGTAATTGGAAGCAGAATTGCAATCAGTGATGCAGGTGTCGGCATAACAATGTGTGAGGCTGCAATGAAGGGGGCTTCGCTTAATGTATTTATCAATACAAAGCTTATGAAGGACAGAGAACTTGCTGAAGATATGAACTTTAAGGCAGATAAGATGCTTGCTGAAGCAGCACAGATTGAAGAAGAAACATTTGGAAGAGTTATGGACGCTGTAAGACCATAGAACAAGATTGAGAAACAAGGAGGAATATATGGAGACACTTAAGGGATTACCGGTTGCTAATGCTATTAATGAGAAGATTATTGAAGAGATGAAGGACTGGAAGGGCGCAATTCCACATCTTGCAATTGTGCGTGTTGGTGAAAGACCAGATGATATGTCATATGAGCGTGGCGCTACCAAGAAGATGGAAAAAGTAGGATTCAGATGTACTTCATATACATTTCCTGCTGATATTGATAATGATACTTTCCAGAAAGAATTTGACAAGATTAATGAAGATGAGGATATTGACGGAATTCTTCTTTTAAGACCTTTGCCAAAGCATCTTGATGAGAAGGCAATTGAGAACAGAATTGCCAGTGTGAAGGATCTGGACGGAATATCACCTATGAATCTTGCAAAGGTATATGCAGGGGATCCGACAGGATATGGTCCATGTACAGCAGAAGCTGTAATTGAGATGTTAGATTATGCAGGAGTTGACTTAAAGGGTAAGAGAGCAGTAGTTATCGGAAGAAGTCTTGTTATAGGTAAGCCGGTTGCGATGATGCTTATGAAGAAGAATGCAACAGTAACAGTGTGTCATACTAAGACAGTTGATATGCCGGGAGTATGTAAGGGTGCTGAGGTGCTTGTTGCTGCAGCAGGCGTTGCAAAGATGGTTGACAAATCATTTGTTGCAGACGGTGCAGTTGTAATTGACGTTGGAATAAATGTTGATGAAGACGGCAATCTGTGTGGTGATGTTGATTTTGAAGATGTTACAGGGAACGCTTATGTATGTACACCGGTTCCTGGAGGAGTAGGTTCGGTAACAACATCAGTTCTTGCAAAACATCTGCTTAAGGCAGCTAAGGCAAGAAGAGCATAAAAAAGTCCTTGCTTTATTGTACATAAGAATGTATTATAATTTGCGGTATGAATTGGTAGCACCAATTTGCACCGCAAATTTTTATTTATGGAGAAATGTTATGAAATTATTGAGACAGTTTCTTATAATACTGGCTATTTCATTTGTCGGAGAAGCACTTAAATATCTGCTTCCGCTGCCGGTTCCAGCCAGTATATATGGAATGGTGATACTTTTTGTTGGACTTCTTACCGGACTTATAAAGCTTAGCTGGGTAAAGGACGCAGGAAAATATCTTATAGCTGTAATGCCTGTTATGTTCATTCCGGCAGGAGTAGGACTGATGTCTTCATGGGGGGTATTAAAACCTATGCTCGTGCCGGTGCTTGTTGTTACGGTTGTTGCTATAATTACGGTTATGGCGGTTACAGGTCAGGCTTCCCAGATAATCATACGTGCTGACAGGAAGAGAGAATTACGCAAAGCACAAAGAAATGAGGTTAATACTAATGAATGATTTTTTCAGAGAATCACTTTTTGCCGGAGTCACATTAAGTCTTTTATCATACTTTATTGGTTCTGTGCTTAAGAAAAAATTCAAGCTTGGAATATTCAATCCACTGCTTATATCAATAATAATAACAATAATAGTACTTGCAGTATCAGGTGTTGATTATGATGTATATAATCAGGGTGCCAGGTATCTTAGCTGGTTTCTTACACCGGCAACTGTATGTCTTGCAATTCCGCTGTATGAGCAGTGGAGTCTTCTTAAGAAGAATTACAAGGCAGTTGTTGTAGGAATAGCATCAGGTGTGCTTACAAGTTTAACAACGGTACTTGTGTTATCTAAAATTATGAATCTGAGTCATGCAGAATATGTTACTCTTCTTCCGAAGTCAATAACTACTGCTATTGGTATGGGAGTTTCTGAGGAACTTGGAGGTTATGTAACAATTACAGTTGCAGTTATTGTTGTAACAGGAGTTCTTGGAAATATATTTGGCGAGCTTATATGTAAAATATTCAGAATAAAAGAACCGATTGCCAAAGGACTTGCGTTAGGATCTGCTGCACATGCGATAGGAACAGCCAAGGCTATGGAAATGGGCGAAATTGAAGGTGCAATGAGCAGCTTATCAATTGCAGTTGCAGGTATACTTACAGTTGTACTTTCATCAGTATTTGCTGGATTTATGTAAAAGATAGTGTAAAATGGCATATGAAATTAATGTATGAATGGGGTAAAAACCTATTAAAGCTGCTAAATGTGATGAAATAGTAGGTTTATTGAGAGAAAATTCTGAGGATAATTAATGCGGATAAAGAAAATTGCCTACTAAATTGATAATTTAAGCCAAAATAGTAGGTCTTTTTGCTGATTAGAACTGTCTGATATTATAGACATATAAGAAAAAGACCTACTAAAAGTGTGAACAGTGTTTATTTAGTAGGTATTTGAGTTGAAAAGAAGAATTACAAACCAACTAACAATGTGGAAAAGACCTACTAGATTGCTAAATATGATGAAATAGTAGGTAATTAGGAGAACAGTGTGAAGATATTATTTTCACATGCGGGGTTTGTGCCTGCGCGCACTTGGCACAAACCTGTTATGCGCAAAAAAGCGTGCGCAGAAAAGAGGTATATATGATAATCACGATTGCAAGACAATGTGGATGTATGGGTGACCAGATAGGAAAAGCACTGGCAGAGAAATATTTTATACCATTTTATGATAAGGATGCTGTGTGCAGACTTGCGAAAGAAAAAGGCTTGTATGAAAAATATCCATATTTTTATGGAGAAATGCCACTTGATATGATGCTGTATGCTGACACAATGGCAGGTGATGATACATCAGATAATGGAAAAACTCCACGCAAGGCTATGGCTGACATAATCGGTAATGAAAATTGCGTAGTTGTCGGCAGATGCGGAAATAATGCATTCAGACACAGAGAAGATGTTATATCAGTATTTCTCACAGGAAACAAAGATAAAAGAGCAGAACTTATAGAAAAGAAGCACAATGTCAGCCCTAAGAAAGCAGCTAAGATAGTTGAAGATACAGACCTTAGAAGACGCTCATATCACAATTATTATACAGGTGAAGAATGGGGAAATGCAGAATATTACGATATATGCATAGATGTTTCAAAGGTTGGGGAAGATGGTGCATTAAGACTTATAGAAGCCTATATTAATGAGACAGGGGTGTTGTAATCTGGAATCAGCTGACATGAATCAGAAAAAAATTTCGCAGGAATACGAAAAGGCAATTCAATACATTTATGAGCTTATGAAAAGCGGAGAGCTTACAATAGGAAGCAGACTGCCTACTGAGCGTGCACTTGCAGAAACTCTTGGGATAGGACGCAATTCAACAAGAGAAGCTTTAAGTATTATGCATGGAATGGGACTTATAGAACGCCGTCAGGGTTCTGGCAATTATATATCAGAAAATGTCGGGCAGTCCATAAAGCAGACAATATTAATGATGATTGCATTAAAAACTGTTACTAAGCGCGAAGTGTGCGAATTCCGCCGCATGATGGAAAAGTCAGTGTGTAATGTAGTAATACATACAGGTCTTATGAAAGAACAACAGGAACGACTGGAAAGCATGGTTAATCGGATGATGACAGAAACAGGTGATGCACTTGTTGATATTGATAAAGCATTTCACGAGGAACTGATTGCAGATACAGGCAACAATCTGTGGATTACACTGATGGAAGCTGTTGTTGAAGTCTACCGCGAATGGATAGATTATGTCATAAAGCATGCAGATGGAATTAAGAAAAAGAAACTTTTAAAGACACATGAAATGATATATGATAGCCTTATAAAGAAGGATATTGAGACACTTAATGCAGCGATTGATGAGCATTACGATATAATTGAGGAGCTGCTGGGATAAAGAAGCCATAACAAGGAGGATATATGAAATACAAAATCGTTATATTTGATCTTGACGGAACCATACTTAATACATTGGAGGATCTTGCAGATAGTACTAATTATGCACTTTCAGTATTTGATATGCCTGAGAGGACGATTGAAGAAATCAGACATTTTGTTGGCAATGGGATAAGAAAGCTGATGGAAAGAGCTGTTCCACAGGGAACACCAGAAAGCATGATAGTTAAAGTGCATGAAACATTTACAGAGCATTACAAGAAGCACTGTGCAGATAAGACAAGACCTTATGATGGAATAAAAGAACTTATTGAGAATATAAGAAATGCTGGTGTGTACACTGCGGTTGTATCTAACAAGGCTGATTATGGAGTGCAGACTTTATGCAAAGATTATTTTCCGGGACTATTTGATTATGCGGTTGGAGAGAGAGAAGGCATAAGAAGAAAACCATATCCGGACAGCGTTAATGAAGTATTAAGACAGTTTGATGTTGACAGAACACAGGCTGTATATGTCGGGGATTCAGAAGTAGATGTCCAGACAGCGGCTAATGCAGGAATGGATGTATGTATGGTTGGCTGGGGTTTCAGAAATGAAGAATTCCTAAAGGAAAATGGGGCTGAGTTTGTTGTACACAGCCCCAAAGAAGCATGGGAATTCATTAATAAGTAATATACTTATACCACGTTATGAAGCAGGGAAGACTGCAATTCACAAAGCTGGGGGTTCTTGGATTTAAGAATCAGTTCTACCAGACCTTCGGTGATAAGCATTGCACCGTCCTTGTTAAAATGTGTATTCTCAGAAACAGTATCTGGCTTGGCGAGTTCTTTTAAGAAATCGTCAGGCCATTTTCCTTTATTGATACCTTTTTTGATTGAGGTATATCTGTGGATGTTATCATGTCCGATTTTTTCAAAAAGTTCAACTGAATAAGAAAACAGATCAAGTACAGGTGTGCCGGTTTCTTCACCAATCTGGCGCATAGCTCTTATATAGCTGAAATTATTGCCACCGTGGCAGCCGGGAGCGTCCATAATTGTTCCGTCAGCATTGAAAAATGTTCTTGCTGGTGCAGTAACTAATACAGGAGATGCATCATGCTTTCTTGCCATATCAATAAACTGTTTGATGAACCATTTGTAACTGCCCATAGAAGCGTCTTTTGAGTATGGATAGTAAGTGTCATATGGATAAGACTGGTTTATGGCTAGAACACTGTTAAGAACAGCCTGTTTATCAGTTATCGAATCATCGTTATTAAGTGCCTCAATATATTCAGGTGGTATATAATTCTTAGGCATCTTAACTCCTGCTATAACAGGAAATCGACCTGATTCATCTGGTACGCCAAGCGGAGTCTGACGGTTAAACATAGATTTGTAATCCTTTGAATCGTCATCATTATGACAGAACTCTATAAAAAGATAGTCTCCGGACTGAATATGTCTGTCAATCTCTTCAAATCTTCCTTCATTAATAAAAAGTCTTGAACTTCTGCCCCCCTTGGCATAGTTAAATACATTTACATCAGGCTTAAAGAAGCGTGGCAGAAACTGTCCCCAGCCTGCAATAAATTCTTCTTCAGTATAATTCTGTACAATAGAATCTCCAGCAAGATAAATGTTCATACATACCTCCTTGTTTTGCGGAGCAAAATGCGACTGTCCATGCAGGAGCAGAGATATTGCCTCCTTGTTTTGCAAAGCAAAATGCTTTCAATAAGTTAATTATAGCCTTAAATGTTTTGACAAACTACATTTGTTTTGTGAATATACTCATTAAAAACAGATATTTAATGTTTCAGGTGGACAGCATTGCACAGCTTAAAGAAAAGGTGTTATAATACAAGGCAAATATAAGCACGAGGAGATTGATATATATGTACGAATTTACAGAAGACTGTATGATACACATTGATAATATTGATGAAGAACATAGAAAACTGTTCCAGATGCTTAATGAAGCATTTGCACTGGTAAAAGAAACAGATAATGCTGCGTCAATTGCGAAGAATCTTATAGATAATCTTAAGGATTATGCTATTACACATTTTGCTCATGAAGAAGAATACATGAAGAGTATTCATGACCCGGAGCTGCCAATACAGCAGAGAGAACACAAAGCATTTGCAGAAAAGATTAATACATTTAAGTTAGATGAATCTTCACCGGAGGCAGCAACAAATTCTCTTAATGAGCTGCTGCTTTATCTTACCAGATGGCTTTACAGCCACATCTTGAGCAGCGACATGATGATTGGAAAGATGGCACCAGAAACTAATGTTGATGACGCATTTGCATTTACAGACAAATATATAACAGGAATTGAGCTTGTCGATGAGGAGCATAAGCATCTTTTTGATATTATCAGGGACACTAATGATGTTATACATGCAGAACTTCTTCATGATAAATATGATGAAATTATGAGACTTCTGGCAGAACTTAAGGATTATACAGAGTCGCATTTTAGTGATGAGGAAGAACTGATGAAGAAAATCGGATATCCTGAAATCGAAGCACAGAAAAGGGCGCATTCAGCATTTGTAGAAAAGCTTGTAAATATTGATTTCAGGGAGCTTGAGGCAATGGATGATAATCAGGAGGAATATCTTATGGATCTTATAGGATTCCTGCTTGGCTGGCTGTCTAACCATATTCTTGCTTCTGATAAAAAGATTGGTAAATATATAAAAGAACACAATATTGTACTTGAAAAGTAATATTCTTTATGATATCATTCATGTGTATGAATATCTTAAAGACTATGAAAGAGACTTCTTTTCATGGAACCTGACAGGAAAGCGATGCCACCGACTGAAAGCATACGCAGGGAATTGATAAGAGGAACGCTCTGGAGTTGGATGGTTGAGCAGCCACGGCTGGGTAGGTCATTCCGTTACACGCGTTAAGTGCAATGAGATGAGAAGCTTAGAACTTTTCAATGCGGGTGGTACCGCGGATAACACAGTTTATTCGCCCCGGGATGTATATTACATCCTGGGGCTTTTTTGCGCGAAAAAGCATAGCAGGATGTTAGGTATTATTATTTTATTTGACAGGACATAACATTTTGCCTGTCCAGAAAAGAAAGGAGATTGCAATGGCAAACATGTACAGAGATGTTAACTTAAGTGAAGTTAATGAAAGTTACATCGGCAAGGAGTTAAAGGTTGCAGGATGGGTTGAGAACATCCGTGACCACGGAGGAGTTTCGTTTATCGATTTAAGAGATATGTATGGAGTACTTCAGGTAGTACTTCGTGATACAACATTACTTGATGGTATTCATAAGGAAGAGTGTATCGCTATCGAGGGTATTATGGAGCAGAGAGATGAGGAAACTTATAATCCTAAGATTCCTTCAGGAACAATCGAGCTTGAAGCTAAGAAGATTACAATACTTGGACAGGTATACCAGCAGCTTCCATTTGAAGTACAGACTTCTAAGGAAGTAAGAGAGGATGTACGTCTTAAGTACAGATATCTTGATTTAAGAAACCAGAAGGTTAAGGATAACATGATATTCAGATCAAAGGTTATCGCATTCCTTCGTCAGAAGATGACAGACATGGGATTCCTTGAAATCCAGACACCTATCCTTTGTGCTTCATCACCAGAGGGCGCAAGAGATTATATCGTACCTTCAAGAAAATATAAGGGCAAATTCTATGCTCTTCCACAGGCACCACAGCAGTATAAGCAGTTACTTATGGTATCTGGTTTTGATAAATATTTCCAGATCGCACCTTGCTTCAGAGATGAGGATGCAAGAGCTGACCGTTCACCAGGAGAATTCTACCAGTTAGATTTCGAGATGAGCTTTGCTACACAGGAAGATGTATTCAGAATTGGTGAAGAGGTTCTCACAGAAACATTTGCAAAATTCGCACCAGAAGGATACGAAGTTACACAGGCACCTTATCCAATCATCAGCTACAAGCAGGCAATGCTTGAGTTTGGTTCAGATAAGCCAGATCTTCGTAATCCACTTAGAATTATCGACCTTTCAGAATTTTTTAACAAATGTACATTCAAGCCTTTCCAGAACAAGACTGTAAGAGCAATCAATGTACATGCAAAGCTTTCAAAGGGACAGCATGAGAAGTTACTTAAGTTCGCTACAGGAATCGGAATGGGCGGACTTGGATACCTTGAGGTTCTTGAAGACGGAAGCTACAAGGGACCAATTGATAAATTTATTCCAGAAGAACTCAAGGGAGAAATCAAAGACCTTGCAGGACTTCAGCCAGGAGATACAATCTTCTTCATCGCTGATAAGGAAGACAGAGCTGCATACTTTGCAGGACAGATCAGAAACGAACTTGGTGAGAGACTTGATCTCATTGAGAAAAATGCATACAGATTCTGTTATGTTAATGATTTTCCAATGTTTGAAAAAGATCCAGAAACTAAGAAGATTGGATTTACACATAATCCATTCTCAATGCCACAGGGTGGACTTGAGGCACTTAATACAAAAGATCCACTTGATATTCTTGCATACCAGTATGATATCGTATGCAACGGTGTAGAGTTATCATCAGGAGCAGTCCGTAACCATGACATGCAGATAATGGTTAAGGCATTCGAAATTGCCGGATATGATGAAGAAGTATTAAAGGCAAAATTCGGAGCATTATACAATGCATTTCAGTTTGGTGCACCACCACACGCAGGTATGGCACCAGGTGTTGACCGTATGATTATGCTCCTTAGAAATGAAGAGAATATCCGTGAGATAATTCCATTCCCAATGAGCGGAACAGCACAGGATTTAATGTGCGGAGCACCAAATGAGGTAACAGAGCAGCAGCTTAGGGAAGTTCATATTAAGGTTAGGGATTAGTGGTAGACGGACGGCTGCGAGGTTTATAAGTTCACCGCAAGGCACGCTTTCGCTGCTTGTCGCTCGCAGCGGACACTAAGTGGATTGTGCAACAGAGGTATGGTAAGCAAGCTTCCCAACCTCTTTCACTCAATCCACTAAGTGCCGGCGGCTCCAAAGCACCTTGCTTGCGAACTTATAAAACCTCGCAGCCTGTTCGTTGCCAACAACCGCTAACTTAACATGACCTCCTCTGATGCAAAGAGGTAGAGACTTCCACTACACTTCGCCCAACGGCGACGAGCGCAGCGATGTCGCGTCTCGTTCCGGGGTAGATGTGTGAGCCTGGAGAAATTGGATAAAAGCGTGAACAAGACACTTTGGAGCCGCCGGCACTTAGCGAAATCAGCTGGCGGAGTCGGAAAGCTTGCTTTCCAGACGGAGGTGGCTGATTTCGCTTAGTACCGCTGCGTGCGACAAGTAGCGCAAGCGTGTCTTGTGATGCTTTTATCCAATTTCTCCAGGCGTATATAACGACAACGAAAGGAGACGCACACATGGCTAATGTAATTAGTGATGAGACAATTGAGTATGTTGGTATCCTTGCCAAGCTTGAACTCTCTGATGAAGAGAAGGAAGCTGCCAAGAAGGATATGGCTAGCATGCTTGATTATATTGACAAGCTCGGAGAGCTTGATACTACAGGGGTAGAACCTATGTCACATGTGTTCCCTGTTAATAATGTAATGAGAGAAGATGTTGTTACTAATGGTGACGGAAGCGAGGCAACTCTTGCTAATGCACCTGAATGTAATGAATCAGGATTTATTGTACCTAAAACTGTTGAATCATAGAAAGGACGCATATGAGTTTATTAGATTATACAGCTGTTGAACTGGCTGCTAAGATTAAAGCGGGTGAGACAACAGCAACAGAGGCTATGGAAGCTGTTATTGCACAGATTGAAAAATCTGAAGATGAGCTTAACTGCTATGTCACATTTGACAAGGAAAAAGCTCTTGCAGCAGCTAAGAAAGCAGATGAGGATATCAAGGCAGGTAAGCTTACAGGACCTTTAGCCGGAGTACCATTTGCAATCAAAGATAATATGTGTACAGAGGGCATGCTTACTACATGCTCATCTAAGATACTTGGTAATTTCGTTCCAACCTACACAGCAGATGCAGTAGTAAGACTTGAAAATGCAGGAGCAGTAATTATCGGAAAGACTAACATGGATGAATTTGCGATGGGCTCTACAACTGAGACAAGTGCATTTGGTGCAACTAAGAATCCACGTAATCCTGAGCATGTACCTGGTGGTTCATCAGGTGGCTCTGCTGCGGCAGTTGCAGCTAATGAGTGTTTTGCAGCACTTGGTTCTGATACAGGTGGTTCAATCAGACAGCCGGCTTCTTACTGTGGTGTTGTAGGTTTAAAGCCAACTTACGGAACTGTTTCACGTTATGGACTTATTGCTTACGGCTCATCATTAGACCAGATTGGACCTTTATGTAAGGATGTAACTGACTGTGCAACTATCATGGAAGCTATCGCAGGCAAGGACGATAAGGACTCAACATCAATTGGAAGAGATGATTATTCATTTACAAAGGCATTAGTTGATGATGTTAAGGGAATGAGAATTGGTATTCCAAGAGATTATTTTGGAGAAGGTCTTGACCCTGAGGTTAAGGAAGCTGTTCTTAACGCTGCCAAAGTTCTTGAGAGCAAGGGCGCAATCGTAGAAGAATTTGATTTAAGCCTTGTAGAGTATGCAATTCCTACTTACTATACAATTGCAGCAGCAGAGGCAAGTTCTAACCTTGAAAGATTCGATGGTGTTAAATATGGTTACAGAACTAAAGAATACGAAGGACTCCACAACATGTACAAAAAGACACGTTCAGAGGGCTTCGGTGCAGAGGTTAAGAGAAGAATCATGCTCGGTTCTTTCGTTTTAAGTTCAGGTTATTATGATGCTTACTACCTTAAGGCATTAAGAGTTAAGGCACTTATTAAGAAAGCATTTGATGAAGCATTTGCAAAATATGATGTAATTCTTGGACCTGTTGCTCCTACAACAGCGCCAAAGCTTGGCTCATCATTATCAGACCCAATAAAAATGTATCTTGGAGATATCTACACTATCTCAGTAAACCTTGCAGGACTTCCGGGACTTTCAGTTCCATGCGGCAAGGACAAGAATGGTCTTCCAATTGGCTTACAGCTCATTGGTGACTGCTTTAAAGAGAATAATCTTATCCGTGCAGGTTACGCTTATGAGCAGGCACGAGGAAGATTTGAATAGGAGGGAGGTATAAGTATGAAGGATTATGAAGTTGTAATCGGACTTGAAGTCCATGTTGAATTAGCTACTAAGACAAAGATTTTCTGCGGATGCTCAACTGAATTCGGTGGAGCACCTAACTCACATACTTGCCCTGTATGCACAGGTATGCCGGGTTCTCTTCCTGTTCTTAATAAGAAGGTTGTAGAGTATGCAGCAGCAGTAGGACTTGCAACTAACTGTACAATTACACAGGATTGCAAATTTGACAGAAAGAATTATTTCTATCCTGATAATCCACAGAATTATCAGATTTCACAGCTTTATCTTCCAATCTGCCGTAACGGACATGTTGATGTGAAGTTAGCAGATGGAACAGAGAAAACTATAAGAATTCACGAGATTCATATGGAAGAGGATGCAGGAAAGCTTGTTCATGATGAGTGGGAAGGCGTGTCATATGTAGATTATAACCGTTCAGGTGTGCCTCTTATCGAAATTGTTTCTGAACCGGATATGCGTTCAGCAGAAGAAGTTATTGCTTATCTTACTAAGTTAAGAACAACAATCCAGTATCTTGGTGCTTCTGACTGCAAGCTTCAGGAAGGTTCTATGAGAGCAGATGTCAACCTCTCTGTAAGAGAGCGTGGTTCAAGCGAGTTCGGAACAAGAACAGAAACTAAGAACCTCAATTCATTTGCAGCGATTGAAAGAGCAATTAAGGCCGAGACAGCTAGACAGATTGACTTAATCGAAGCAGGCGAGAAGGTTGTACAGGAAACAAGAAGATGGAATGATGACAAGGAATATTCATATGCTATGCGTTCCAAGGAAGATGCACAGGATTACAGGTATTTCCCAGACCCGGACCTTGTTCCAATTCACATCAGTGATGAGTATTTAGCAGAGCTTAAGGCAAAACAGCCAGAGTTCAAGGACGAGAAGAAGGCACGTTATATTGAAGAATTCGGACTTCCTGAATATGATGCAGAGATTCTTACAGATTCTAAGAAGTTCACAGAAATCTTTGAGGAAGCTACAGCAATCTGCAACCAGCCAAAGAAGGTTTCTAACTGGATTATGGGCGAGACAATGCGACTTATGAAGGAAGAATCAGCTAAGACTGGAAGAGAATTCAGAGCTGAAGAATTAACATTTTCACCTGAAAGCCTTGCCAAGATTATTACTCTTGTTGAGAAAAAGGAAATCAACAATGCAGCAGCGAAGGAGATATTTGAGCATGTATTTGCTGAGAATGTTGATGTTGACACATATGTTGAGGAGCACGGTTTAAAGCAGGTTAATGATGAAGGCGCACTCAGAGCAACAGTTGAGAAGGTTATTGCTGATAACCCACAGTCAGTTGCTGATTATAAAGGCGGCAAAAAGCAGGCAATCGGCTATCTTGTCGGACAGACAATGAAGGCAATGCAGGGCAAGGCTAATCCGGGAATGGTAAATGCTTTGTTACAGGAGCTTTTAAAGTAACACATGAACTTAAAACTAAAAGGAGATGTGGAATGAAAAAAGTTAATTTTGATGTAAAACTCCCAGCATTTGTTGACAGAATAGTATATGTTGACAACTATGGTGCAAGACCATACTGCTATACTATTGAAGATGCATCAAGAAATGCTGATGCTATAAACAGGGCTATTAACTATATCTCAGAAAAGGGCGGCGGAACTGTTGTGATTCCTGAGGGAATCTGGTTTACAGCGCCAATCGAGATTAAGAGCGATGTTGAGTTAAGAATTGAGAAGAACGCAATACTTAAATTCTCTAAAGATATTGACCAGTATCCACTTATTATCACTAACTATGAAGGTCAGGAGTGTATAAGAGCCAAGTCTCCTATCACAGCTGAAAATGCTATTAACATCGGTATAACCGGTGGCGGTGTTATTGATGGAAGCGGTGATCTGTGGCGCCCTGTAAAACAGTTTAAGTTGACTGACAGACAGTGGGAAGCTCTTATGAAAAAGAGCCAGTATACAATTGATACTAAAGAGGGCGGCATATGGATGCCGACAGAAAGCTCATTTAAAGGTAATGAGCATAATATCCAGCTTGACGCTGAGAATGCACTTGAGAAAGCAAGCGAATATTATGATTTCTACAGACCAGTAATGGTAAGCCTTCGTCACTGTAAAAGAATTCTTCTTGATGGTGTAACATTTATGAATTCACCGGCATGGAATATACACCCATTTTTCTGTAAGAATCTTACAGTAAGAAATGTTACGGTGAGCAATCCATATTATGCGCAGAACGGTGATGGAATTGATGTTGAATCATGCAAGAAGGTTCATATCCATAACTGTACATTTGAAACAGGTGATGATGCAATCTGTTTAAAGTCAGGCAAGAATGCCGTAGCAAGACAGATTGAAGGACCTTGTGAGGATGTATATATCCATGACTGCCTTGTTAATAAGGGACATGGCGGCTTCGTTATCGGAAGTGAGATGAGTCGTGGTATTAAAAATGTACTGGTAGAGAATTGTACTTTCCTTGGAACTGATGTCGGAGTCCGCATGAAGAGCGCGCTTGGACGAGGCGGAGTTATCGAAAATATTAATGTAAAGAATATTAATATGGTTGATATTAAGGAACAGGCAATAATTCTTACAATGTCATATGTGCTTAATTTGCTTAACAGAAATGAAGAGATTAACGGAATTAACAAGGACGATATTCCTTATTTTAAGAATATTAATTTCGAGGGAATTAACTGCCTCGGAGCAAAGGAAGCGGTTGTTATTGAACCGTTAAAGGATATGCCGGAGACAATTGCTGACATACACATTAAGGCTTCATCATTTGTTACAAGTGGTGAGAATCGTGTTGGATGTGATTGTCTTACAAGTGAACAGACAACTTATGAGATATTATAAAGAAATCCCGGCAGCACTGATATATGTGCTGCTGGGATTTATGCGTTGTGTATTAATTTTTCTTTTCAGTTTGGGCTGCTAATAATTGTTCGTATTTAGCTTTCCACTTTTCGGTTTCTGATATTTCATTTTGCAATTTTATGTGTAATTCAGTTTTTTCTCTTGTGAGATTTTCCTTATCTTCCTCTAGTTTCTTCAATTTATCTTGCATATGTTTTTCTTCAATCTCAGCCCGTCTTCGTGCTTCACACTGCTGGCGGATTGTTTCGTCACTATTAAGCTCATACAAAGTCTCTGCTGCATCTTTCATATATTCATTACTCTGAACAGCCATACGCAACTCCTCCCATGTCTTAGCCTTGAAGACAGTGGCCCATGTGTCTATTCCATAAGCCTTGTCTTCATCACTCGCCATATCTATCTGAGTTAAGTCTAACACACTGATACCAAGTTTGTCACTATACCTTCTGTGAGTTTTCTTATTCAATAGTTCAAATTCAGCGTAGAATTCCGGTGCGTCTTCAAATAAAGTATAATCAAGAATACCAATATTGATAACAGGTTTAATATCTTCGTATGCGTCACCTTTATTAAGCTGGCTGAAATCTGAACATAAATAACATAATGACCTGTTTTCCCAGTTGTGCAGATTATTAACCTGCATCTCAAGGTTCAGCATTCTACTGTTATTAAGCAGAATATTTACATCAAGTATAAATGTTTTGGCATTAATGCTTTCACCTAATATTATAGGATTGGTTATTTCAATATCCTTAATATCTTCAGGGTTAAGATGCAGCAATGCACTTGCTAGTCCAATCAGTGTTTTTCTGCTTTTTTGCAGTATTGCTCGAAACATGCAATCGTTGGTCAGACCATAATCAATATTTCCGGTTGCCTCCATAATAGGTGTAGTATTCCCCCATAAAATTCCTCCTCTATTCATTTAGTGACTTGTTTTGTGGATATTATTGGCGAAATGTAAAACCTGCCAGACAGTTAAATATAATATTTAACATAATTGTATGATAACATGAAATATATTTTAATGCAATACATAATAGAAAGAAAATATTAAATAGATATGGTATTTAATGAGAACAATTAAAAAGTTGCATGTTATTCATTATTAGATTGAATGGCATGCAACTTTTTCCATTGTGTCATAATTTTTCTTTTCAGTTTGAGCTGCTAATAACTGTTCGTATTTAGCCAATGGCTCTCATATTGCATTAGTTGTCAACTTCTTCCTGAATCAATTCCAATGCATATAAGTCAACACTCAGATACTGGTTTTTGTAAAGAATTGCAGGGCATTTTACAATAGACAGTTCTTCAGAAGAGCCATCTTTATATTGTATGTTGAGTACATACTGAACAGAAGAATCATTGTCATCATGAAAAGTAACTGGGTGAGAAGGCGTGAAAGCTAAAGCGTCTGTTAAATCTTTCAGTCTTGCACCTTCAAAAACGCCAGTTTTGCCATTAGATTTGTTGATGACAGTAATGCTGTCAGCGTTGTCTATATTGATTGTTACAAGGCTTCTGTTATATATAGTATCAAGAAAATCTGTGACAAGTGATGCAGACTTTCCGAAAGGATGATAGCTCATTCTGTTAATTGTGACTTTATTGTCAAGCACAATAATGCTGTTAGTACGATTGTCTGTGCTGGTATATAATATTCTGTAAGTCCATCCAGATGCAGGCGCAAATAGCCATGGCATAACAGTTATATCTTCTACTATATCAATTAATTGTGATTTTTCATCAGATGTCAGACTTATTTCGTTTCCTTCTCTTACAATTGAAATATTGCTGTTATCTGATAAGTCAAGCTTAATGTGGCGAGGTCTTAGTAATAATGCAGCTATAATTATTATTAAGATTATAAGAGAAAGAAATGCTGCTTTTTTTGTTTTGTGCATATAAAAACCTCCTTTTTATGTGCATACTGTCATGTTTAACTATTTATTTCCGGACTATAATATAACTATATGTTACTAGAAGTAAATATTGCTGTCAACAATGTGCTAAAATTCCCCAATATAAGATACAACAAGATGACATACTTTATTTGAGGTGTTAAGGAAATACTTTTCTACAGCAGAATTTTTTAAAGCAGTGAGAAACAATAAGACCCAATCAGACAATCAGTGAGAAGAACTGCGTGGTGCCTTTAGTCCCTTTTATTCTTTTCCGGCTTCAATCTCAGCCTCATATTCATCAAAGATATAACCAAGAATCGGTGCCATGCCGACAAACTCACAGCCATAAAGATAATTGTCAGTGCCCTCAATCGGCTGACTTCTTATAATCTTGACAACACTGTAAAGAGTATCTGTTTCAGAGCCAAGATTAAGAGCAGCATTAAAATAAAAGTTGATAGGAAGCATGCTTTTTGATTCAAATGCTATACCACCCTCAGATATATTGATAACCTTGATAGGTGAATCAAGATTCTTAATTTCCATGTTGTCCTGATTAAAAAGAGAAGAAACATTAAGTGTAAGGTCTGCTTTCATTCTTTTAAAACGTCTTTTTTCAATTCCATTAGCCATAATAAAATCTCCCATCTTAATATTATTATTCGAGTGAATAGTACACTTCTAAAAACTGACTATATTTATATTTTTAATAATACACTTTAATGAGGTAGTGCGCAATGTATTATTGCAAAAGATAAAGTCTATTGATTTTGAATGGACGCTGGTATATAATATTTTTGTTTGTTTTTAAACCGCATAAATACTACGGTTTGATAACTTTTTAACTAATAATTTTATTAAGAAGAAAAGGATGGATGAACTCATGGGAAAATGTGAATTACTCTATGAAGGAAAAGTAAGAGAAGTATATGATTGCGATGACAAGCTTGTTATGGTTGCTACAGACCGTATCTCAGCATTTGATCATATTTTAAAGAATAAGGTTACAGAAAAGGGAGCAATTCTTACACAGATGTCAAAGTTCTGGTTTGATTATACTAAGGATGTTGTTTCTAATCATATGGTTTCAGTTGATGTTAATGACATGCCAGAGTTCTTCCACAAGGATGAATATATTGGAAGAAGCATGCTTTGCAAGAAGCTTACAATGCTTCCTGTTGAGTGTATCGTAAGAGGATATATAACAGGTAGTGGCTGGGCAAGCTACAAGGAGAATGGAACAGTCTGTGGAATCAAGCTTCCAGAGGGACTTCAGGAATCAGAGAAGCTTCCTGAACCAATCTACACACCAAGTACTAAGGCTGAGATTGGTGACCATGATGAGAATATCTCATTTGAGAAGAGTATAGAAGTTCTTGAGAAGCAGTTCCCAGGAAAAGGTCTGGAATACGCTACTAAGATTAAGGATGCAACTATCACGCTTTACAAGAAGTGTGCAGAGTACGCTTTAAGCAAGGGTATTATTATTGCAGATACTAAGTTTGAGTTTGGCCTTGATGAGAACGGTGAAGTTGTTATCGGTGATGAGATGCTTACACCAGACAGCTCAAGATTCTGGCCATTAGAAGGATATGAGGCAGGAAAGAGCCAGCCATCATATGACAAGCAGTTTGTAAGAGACTGGTTAAAGGCTAATCCAGACAGTGATTATTTACTTCCAGATGATGTAATCGAGAAGACAGTTGAAAAGTACAAGGAAGCATATAAGCTTCTTACTGGTAAGGATTTTTCCCGCAAATAATCACAGTCAATAAGGAATGGAGAATTATGAATCAGATTGATATTAATGACAGCCACTATGCTGAAGATGAACTTCATGAGGAATGCGGAGTCTTTGGTGTATATGATTTCGATGGCAATGATGTTTCATCTACAATATATTATGGCCTTTTTGCCCTTCAGCACAGAGGACAGGAAAGCTGCGGTATAGCAGTCAGTGATACAGAAGGACCTAAGGGAAAGGTTCTTTCATACAAGGATATGGGACTTGTTAATGAAGTCTTTAATCCTGAAAAGCTTGAAAAGCTTAATGGTAATATAGGTGTCGGACATGTAAGATATTCAACAGCCGGAAGCAGCAGCCGTGAGAATGCACAGCCACTTGTTCTTAACTATGTTAAGGGAACTCTTGGTATGGCACATAACGGTAATCTTCTTAATGCTGTTGAACTGCGTGAAGAGCTTTCTTATACAGGAGCTATCTTCCAGACAACTATTGATTCAGAGGTTATTGCTTACTTAATCGCAAGAGAAAGACTTAATGTTCCTACTGTTGAAGGAGCTGTGTTAAATGCGATGAAGAAGATTAAGGGTGCTTATTCACTTATTGTAATGAGTCCCAGAAAGCTTATCGGAGCAAGAGACCCATTTGGTTTCAAGCCATTATGTATCGGTAAGAGAGATAATGCATACTTCTTATCATCAGAGACATGTGCACTCGATACTGTAGGTGCAGAGTTTGTAAGAGATGTTGAGCCGGGTGAGGTTGTTACTATCACTAAAGACGGAATCAAGTCTGATAAGTCACTCTGCCAGAAAAATACAGCAAGATGTATATTTGAATATATATATTTTGCAAGACCAGACAGCAAGATTGACGGAATGGGCGTATATGAGTCAAGAATTAATGCGGGTAGAATCTTAGCAAAGACTCACCCTGTAGATGCCGATATTGTCGTTGGCGTTCCTGAGTCAGGTAATCCGGCAGCACTTGGTTTCTCAATGGAATCAGGAATTCCTTATGGTAATGCATTTATCAAGAATAACTACGTTGGACGAACATTCATCAAACCTAAGCAGGAACAGAGAGAGTCAAGCGTTAAGGTTAAGCTGAATGTACTTAAGGAAGCAGTTGCAGGCAAGAGAGTTGTCATGATTGATGACTCAATTGTACGAGGAACAACAAGTGCGAGAATTGTAAGTCTTCTTAAGGCAGCAGGTGCTAAGGAAGTTCATGTAAGAATAAGTTCACCGGCGTTCCTTCACCCATGTTATTTTGGAACAGATATTCCTTCAGAAGACCAGCTTATCGCATCAGGTCATTCTGTAGATGAAATCTGTGAAATTATCGGAGCAGATTCATTAGGCTATCTTGAGGTTGATAAGTTAAGTGAGATGATATGTGGACAGACAGGTTACTGTGACGCATGTTTTACAGGCAATTATCCAATTGAGCCGCCTAAGATTGATATCCGTGGAGAGATGGGCTGATAAAGCGATTGCAGCATGCTGCCTGGAGGACATCTCTGATGTGGCGGTTGGTTGAGGCTTGCTATAGCCGTGTCGCGGACAGTGGATGTGCCTTGAAAGCATAATATTGCTGAATATGAAGGCAATTTCTGGCTGAATACCTATAAGATTAACATATGTGCTGATTTGGTAGGTGTTTTTTAGCAGAATAATAGAATATATGACACAAGATGCCTACTAAAAGCATGGAATATGTTATTTAGTAGGCATTTTTAGTAAAAATGTAGCACTATTATAATAGTCACAAACGAAATTTACCTACTAAATTGCTGAATATGCGACTATTTATAGGTATCATGACAACGAAAGAAGAAAAGCAGGCTAAAGCAAACAGAAATTAACAGTTTCAAAGTGTATCATGATAATAAATACAAGAAAAAGGGGAACAGGATGAGTTATTTTCCGTTTTTTAGAGAAATAGAAGGGGAGAAATGCCTTGTTATCGGTGGCGGTAAAGTGGCAGCAAGAAAGATAAGCAGGCTGAAGGAATTTGGCGTGAAGATTAAAGTTGTAGCACCGTCTATAGTTTCTGACATAGAGGCTATGGCGCAGGCTTGCGATAATATAAGTGTTGAAAGAAGAATAATCACACCACAAGATATTGAAAATGCGGACTTTGTTATCGCGGCAGCAGGTGAAGAAGCGGATAAAGAAGCTGCCAGATTGTGCAAAGAAAGAAGTATTCCAGTCAATGTCGTGGATAATCAGGAGTTGTGCGACTTTATATTTCCTTCAATTATCAGGAAAGGTGATATGGTTGCAGGATTTGTTACAGGTGGGAAAAGTCCGCATGTTGCAGCTAAGATAAGAAGAGATTGTGAGATGAATATATCTGATAATATAGAAGATATTCTTGATTATCTTGCCAGAATCAGAAAGCTTGCTAAGGACAGAATAAGTGATGAGAGAAAAAGAGCTGCATATATAAGAGAAGTGTCTGAATTCTGCATGAAAGCAGACAGAGTGTGCAGCAACAAGGAAGAAAATGCATTTTTACAGAAATATCTTGATAACAGGAGTGAGACAGTGCTTCCGGGGGCAGCACTTGTTGGAGCAGGATGCGGTTCATATGAACTCATCACAATTAAAGGCCTAAATGAGATAAGACGGGCAGAGGTTATAGTGTATGATGACCTGATAGATGAACATCTGCTGGAGTTCGCACCGGAAAGCTGTGAACTTATATATGCCGGAAAGAGGAGTGGCAGACATTCCAAGGCGCAGGAGGAGATTAATGAGCTTCTTGTAGAAAAAGCCCTTGAAGGCAGATATATTGTGAGACTAAAAGGTGGTGACCCTTATGTGTTTGGAAGGGGCGGAGAGGAAGCACTTGCGCTCAAAGCACATGGCATACCAGTGCATGAAGTTCCGGGGGTTACATCAGGTATTGGTCTGTGTGGAATGGCAGGAATTCCGGTGACACACAGGGGTGCAAGCCGTGGATTTCATGTGATTACAGGACATACGGCAGATAATCTGCCACCGGAAATTGAGGAAATCAGGTGGAAATCATATGCAAAGCTTGATGAAACATTTGTATTCCTTATGGGATTAAAGAGTATAGACATGATTACGGAAAAGCTGATGAGATATGGAAAGTTGTCAGATACGCCGGTTGCGGTAATTCACGGTGAGAATACAGATGGTACATATGTAAAGCTTGTCGGAACACTTTTGGATATTGCGGAAAAGGTGAAAGAAGTAGACTTCCCATCACCAGCTATTATAGTTGTTGGTGAGGTTGCGTCACTGGAATTGACGGATTAGCAGAAACTTAAGATGCGCTGAAAAGTAGCGCAGGAATAGAGGTTAACATGGATAAAGACAGACTTGACAGACAGATAGAGTTTATAAGAGAGATTGATAAGGAAAAGAGCATTGGCAGACAGACGTATCTGGCGGATGCGTCAAGAAAGGAAGATGACGCTGAGCATGCATGGCATATGGCAATTATGACTGTGCTGTTGTCTGAATATGCCAATGAAAAGATTGATGTGCTCCGCACAATGACAATGCTTCTTATACATGACCTTGTAGAGATAGATGCAGGCGATACATATGCTTACGATGAGAATGCTAAGAAGACACAGCGTGAAAGAGAGTTAAAATGTGCCGACAGAATATTCAGTATTCTTCCAGAAGACCAGGGAAAATATATGCGTGAATTGTGGGAGGAATTCGAGGCACAGGAAACACCAGAGGCAAAGTTTGCAAGAACTATGGATAACTTCCAGCCTGTAATTTTAAATGATGCTTCAAAAGGAAAAAGCTGGGCAGAAAAGGGTGTGCATCTTAGCCAGATATTAAAAAGAAATGCACGAACAGGAGAAGGCTCAGAAGAACTCTGGAAATATTCATATGAGAAACTTATAATGCCTAATGTGAAAAAAGGGAATATTAAAGAGGATTAAAATAGTAAAAATTCGAGTTAAGGGGGTAAAATTTACAAAAAAATAAAAAAATACCCCCTTAACTTGAAAAAAACATTTCTTTTGCTATAATAAAGATAGAAAATGCAAGAAATGGGGGCGCTTTATGAAGTTATATAAAAGAGAGAATTATCTGAAAAAAATCAGGGGATTCTATCATGATGCTGATATGATAAAAGTATTGACAGGTGTCAGAAGATGCGGAAAATCATCGTTAATGCAGACAATTATTGAAGAATTAAAAGAGTTGGGAATTCCAGAGGGGAATCTTATAAGAATAGACCTCGATTCAAGACAATATAAAGATATAAAAACTCCAAAACAGTTAGAAAGCAAAATAGATGAGTATGCTGATATACACGGATTAAAGTATTTGTTTATAGATGAGATTCAAAATGTTAAAGGCTTTGAAGAGGTAATTAATGCTTTTCGAGGAGAAGGAGATTATTCAATTTTTATTACGGGTTCTAATTCATATCTTTTAAGTGGTGAACTAATAACAAAGCTTACAGGAAGGTATGTAGAATTTGAAATGATGCCGCTTTCGTTTGAAGAATATATAGACATGAAGAAATTTTATGGCAAAGAAGTGAGTTATAATCTGACAGATGAATTAGACAGATATCTTATTGAAGGAGGATTCCCTAGAACAATTTTTTATGATAATCCAGACGATAAGAGAACATACATTAAGAGCGTTATAGGAGAAATATTAGAAAAGGATATTAAGCACAGGGTAAAGATTCGCAACGTTTCAGTTTTTGAAAAAGTGCAGACATATCTCATTAACAACTTTGGTTCAACAACTAGTTTGAAGAGTATGCTGAAAGAACTCCATAAATCTGGAATGGATATAAAAAGAGAAACTTTGAACCGTTATATTAATATATTAATGGATGCAAAAATAATATATGAATGTAAAAGGTTTGATTTAAAATCCAAAAAATCTATAAATGGTGAGCAGAAGTATTATTTATCAGATATGGGTTTCTATTTTGCAACAAATACTGATAACAGAATTAATTATGGACCAGCCCTTGAAAATGTTGTTTTTAACTATGCAAAATCAAAGGGGTATGATATCAGTATTGGAAGAATAGGAAAGTTAGAATGTGATTTCATTATGAGAGATAATATGAACAACTATGGTTATGTGCAGGTGACGATGACAACAATGTTAAACAGAGAAACAGAGGATCGAGAGTATGCTCCATTAGAGATGATTAAAGATAACTATCCTAAATATGTGCTTACAAGAAATGATATGATACAAAAAAGAAATGGAATCATTCATGAAAATATACCGCAGTTTATGGCAGCTGGAAAGCTTTTCTAAGGATGCTCCAGCATAACCACAACGCGGAATTCATGCTTTTCCTCCGAGTAAACATAATTGAGCAGACCATTATATTTATCTGCAATACGTTTTACACTTTTAAGACCATATCCGTGAAAACCAGTGTCCTGTTTTCTGGAATGAAGTTTTCCGTCATGGCCTAAAGGAGATGATTTGCATGAGTTAGCAATGCTTATAAGGTCAGCGTTGCCGCCTCTGATAAGAGAAACATTACAATCTATATATGGTTCATCACATGATAGGGATGCATCAATGGCGTTATCAAGAAGATTGCAGAATATGGAAGTGAAATCCTGTGCGGGAAGATATTCAAGGGTGTTGGCGCGGATGTCTGCCTCAAAGCTTATATCTGAATTACTACATTGTTCGGCATATCTTGAGATAATTACATTCAGTATATCAATTTTGCAATATCTTTTGGATTTTCTTAGTGCATCACTTCCCAGAATGTTATTGATATATCCGGTTATTTCGTCAATATGTTTTCCATCATTCAGCTGGCTGATAGTATTAAGGTGGTTCTTAATATCGTGAATAAGAATGTGCTGTTTCTCATTAACTTCCTGAACATAATTATAATAATGTTCAGTGTCAGTCTCTTTCTGTAATTCAATCTGCAATCTGGCATATTCAACATTTTTTTGGCTGATATCCTGCTGCAGATAGAAAGTCAGGATATTGATTGAGAGCAGCAGAACCAGACATATGAATACAATAACAGAGTCAGAGCCAGACAATTTACCGTTGAGACATATATAGCCAAGAGAAACGGTAATGATAGAGGATATAACAGGTATCAGATACAGCATAAGGGTGCTTTTGCGTATAGAAGCATTATTGACTGTATCTTTAGAGAAAATTCTGGTTACTAACTGTGAAATACATAAATAGACAGATTTGCTTAATATAACAAATGTAAATGCCGAACTATGTATGTTTCCATCACGGAATGCATATATCGTTATGTCAGGAATAGCTGCGGCAATAAGTCCTTCTGATAATGCCATAAGAATTGTCAGGGCAAGGGCATGAAACAGTGCCCAAACCGGTTTTGAATCATAATTAAGCACGATGCAGCACAGATAGACAATGAATGAGCAAAATGCATTGAGTGCCGCATTAGTGAGAATTGCTACAGGTATAAGCAGACTGAACATGCCAATAGTGATTAAAAGAGATAAAAATGTGTTCTTTCGTGAAGTAAATATCCGGTTGCAGTATAGCCATAGAATAATGGCTTCTATAAGATATACAAATAAATAGTACAATATTAAATTCATAAATCCCCCTCTGATTAATAAACTAGCGCAATGTTGTAAGAAATGCTGAATAGGTATTAAAAAAATCATTATACTTGCGCAAGGCAATATCAGCGTAAAGATGATTTTCCATATATATTCTGCTGTTATTATAAGACATAATATAATTCATATTCACTATATAACATCGATGGCTCTGATAAAAGCTCCCAGATGGAAGCATTGATTTAATGCTGGCGAGAGTCTGGGTGGTTGTATATGTATCTGAAACCGTGTGGATAGTAAGATTGCGGCAGTGAGGATTAACCTCCACCATAATGATATCCTTTGCTGATAATATATATGTTGAGCCTTTACATTTTACAATAATCCTGCCGCCAATAGAATTGAATTCAGATATGGCGTCTTCAAGGTTACGCATAAAACGTTTACTTTCAACAGGTTTTGAAATATAACGGAATACATGAAAGCGCATGGCTTCGTCAAGATATTCCGGAAACGAAGTTATAATAATTATTATTGCTGCCGGATAAGATTTAACAAGCGAATTACCAACGGCAATGCCATCTATGCCAGACATCTGGATATCTAAATATACAATATCGGGTTTGATATCTGAAGCCAGAATGTCTTCACCAGAGTGAAATATGTAAATATCAGGTCTTTTCAGTTTATGTTCAATATAATAACTTTCGCACAGAGTTTTAATCTGCTCGCATATCAAATTATCATCATCACATATAAATATATTCATTATGCAATCTCCATAAAATTAAGCTATTGTTATTATAACTGATGAGAATATTAAAATAAATGTTATTTTAAACATGAAAAGTGTCATTTCACGCAATTGGCATTGAATTAATAAAATAGATGTGGTATTAAAGGCTTATATAAAGCGTTGTTTTATTAGTTTGAAACATAGGAGGTATATTTTGAAAAAGAACAAGGCAGAAAAGATAGTAAAGGTATTGGATACGGTTTTAAAACTGGAAGCTAATTCTGCATCATGTGTATTTGCATATGAACCTAAAGCGCCTAAAGAATTAGAAAGATTTAAGAAGACAAAGTAATGGCGTTAGGTAGAAAGTTAATTATTAATTGGCTGATAAAAAGCAAAGCTATTAAAGATGATGAGCGTGAATTATATGAGTATGCACTTTATAGTATAGTTTTGCTTTTATCGCCAGCATTTATTTCTATAGCAATAGGCTGCATTATGGGTATTCCAATTAATGGAGTGCTGATGGTTATACCTTTTTTATTCTTGAGAAAATTCAGTGGGGGATTCCATGCCAAGCATGCATGTACATGTTTTGTGGGTTCATCAATATTAGTTACAGTGTTTTTATGGATTTCGACTAAGATTAATAGTGGCCTATTGTTATACATGGTAACTGCTATTTCGGTTGTGGGATTATGCATATTTTCTCCGATTCAGTCAGATAACAGAATCATAGAAGAAAATGAAAAACATACATATAGAAAGATAGTCATGCGGCAATTAGCAATCTATGTTGTGGTTGCAATAATAGCAGATATAGTTGGAAAAGAAATTGTTACTATTTGTATGTTTTTAGGAATAATAATTACGGCTGTAATGCAGGTGCCATGTGTAATTTATCAAGCAAGAATATGATGAAATATTAGTTGAAATAGCATTTGTATTAAAAGTTTAATTGAATGTGAAAAGGAGATTGCTTTATGATTAAAAAAATAAAAAGAATAGTAATACCTATGATAACTACTGTGTTGATAGCTGGAAGTTGTATGGTAGTATCAGCAGGAACAGAAAGAGATAGTATTACATCAGGAGGGCTTACAATGGAATATAGTGTAACAGCTACTGACCATAGGGCATCGGCAGGAGCGTCTGTTAACACATGCTCAGACCTGTATGTGACAGGAACAGCATATAAACATCTCATAGGAAGAGAACCAGAACCAATGAATTTGGGAAATTCAGCATCACAGTCATATAGTGTTTATGCATATGTTTCGTCAGAATATACATATTTTGAAAAAATAAAGGCAACATTTGGCGCAAATAGTAATGATGATGACGTGGTAAAAGCAGGACTTATGGCTACATATTAAAATTGTCAGGTATAGATTGTTGGAATATACAATCTATACCTGAGTTAGTGGGGAATATGAGAAAAATTAATTTATTTATAGGGATGGTATTAACTACTGTTTTATTAGCTGCCTGTGGGCAGCATAATAAACCGGAATTTAAAGGAGACATATCTGGGGAAAATGATTTGGAGCAGACGCAGTCGTATTTTACTAATGGAATGCATGAAGTAACAAAATGTCCAACGGGATATTATTACATGTCAGAGCAGGAAATGGCAGGGGTTAATCTGTTAAAATATTATGATAATGAGGAACAGAAAAGCATAGTTCTATGCAACAAACCACAGTGCGAACATAATTCTAAGGAATGTATGGCATATCTGGATATGTCAGAATATAAGCCCAAAATATATTACTACAATTCTTTCATATATATGATTAGGATGAATGGGGATTTAGAGCAGATCAGTGCTGATGGTTCAGAACGGATTGTATTAGGAAATGTATGCAATTCAGGCAGTTCAGATACAATAAATGTAAGTTTTAATGGGGATACAGCATATATCAGCAAGGAGAATGAGGAAGGAATTAATGGGGATATAAAAGTAGAGATATATGCTTTTAATATCCAGACGAAGGAATCAAAAAGGATATACAGCGAAACATCGTATGGGCTGGGAATAAAATCATTGAACACATATGGTGGAAATACTTATTTTATAAAGATGAATGTATCAAAGGATGATAATGATTTGTATTCGATATCAAGTGACGGATTATATCAGATTCAGGACAATGATGTTAAATGTGTAATTACGGATAACATATATGGATATTGTATAGATTCTAAGATGCATAATCTATATTACAGCAGGCTTGATGATACAGGAATATATATGTATAATACAGATAGTTGTGAGAGCGTAAAGATATTTGAAGACCCTGAAGGAAGTCAGTGTTTTACTCTTACATATGATGGTGAATATATATGGTTAGATGATACAATATATAAAGATGCGGCAAAATACTTTAATAAGCAGAGCCAGACTCTTAATTATACGATATATCAATTGAGTAAGGATGGGGAGCTGATTGCCAGGAGAGTACTTGATGATGATGAGAAAATATTTGCGATAATGCATGGTGACAAGACCAGAATGTTTATGTTTTCATTAAAAAAAGACGCAATAATATATATTGATAAAAGTGACATTGCTAATGGGGATATTAAGGAGTTTAGGTAGATGAAGGAACTGGGGAGGCTGCTTAATAAAAAAACAATTATGATTATGATAGCCGCGGCATTTATATGTGTTGCGGCTGTTGTTGCAAGAGACTTCTCAGATTGCGGAATAGATAATTATAATGTGAAAGTAAGAGAGTATCACTGGCTGGAGGCAGGACATACAGATGATGAAAGAAAACAGCATCTGGACAGCCTGTCTTCAGATGAAAGAAGGATATATAAAAGACTTGCAAAAGAATATGATATCAGAACGGAATATATAGAGGGATATCGTGACAATGTAAATGCGGTTATTTCTAATGCACAGAATATGAAAAAGTTCAGCGTGTTTGGAACAACGGACTCGGTGGCTAATATAGATAAAACAGAAAGAGATTATTCAAGAATTAAGGATGTTAATGTTACGAAAGTCAGCAGCAGGGCAATAGAGCAATATCTTCAGCATGATATATCTATATATGTCATGTTAGCGTTGATGATATATGTTATCTATAACATATACGAGTACAGAGATAATGGGATGTGGCAGCTTACATATACGGCAAAGAATGGACGCATGCGGTTTTCGGCATGTTCAGTGGCTGCGATGTTTATTATAATTGCTGTACAAATGTTTATTATGAATATATGTGCAGCGGGTGGAATGCTGTGCATATATGGAGGAAATAAAATATTAACAGAGCCGGTTCAGTGTCTTACAGGATATAGCAGTTATACACTCCCGGTCAGTGTGATTACTTATCTGTTTATAAGATATTTTATTAATTCAATGATAATTATTACATTATCGCTTATTGTATCTGTGATATTTGCACTGTGCAGAAAAAGAATAAGTTCTGTGGTTATAGTGGGGATTATTGCCGGAATAGAGGCTTATGCATATCAGAATATATCTTTGCAGAGCAGATTCAGAATATTCAGAAAGATTAATATAATAAATATAATGGATGTCAATGCCATGCTTAAAGACTATGAGAATATAGTATATGGTAATATATCAGCAGGCATGGCAGCTATGCTGTGTGTTGTATGTCTGGTAATATCAGTGCTTATGATGAGCATTCTTATAATAATGGGGAAGTATATCAGACCGGGTAAAAAGACAGGTGTAATAGATAAGATTATTGAAAAAATCAGACATGGCATACAGAAACTTCTGGGACAGCTTCCACATTTGTGTAAGGAAATATATAAGCTGCTGATAACAGGAAAAGGCTGGCTCGTAATTGCAGTGGTAGTGTTTATCACAATATTTATATGTAATAGCCAGAAAGTAATTTATTCAGATGATGAAAAGAAAAAAGATGAATATTATCAGGAATATGGAGGAAAAGATTACAGCGGATTTACAGAAATTATAGAATTAAGGAAAGCAGAAGTTAAAGAAGCTGCGGAAAAACTTGAAGAAGCGCAGGAACAATTTGAAAAAGGTGAGATAGATGAAAATACTGTAAGTAAATATGTATATAATTATATGGACTCAACAAGACTTCTTGACAGCATGAACGAATATATGGAACAGATTAATTATGTGGAAGAAGTAAATGCACAGTACGGAATAGAAGCATACGTTATGTCACAGAGAGGATACAATCAGATATTAGGAGATAATGCGAAGATAAGAAAGCTTATTATATACATAATACTTGGCTTTGGAATAGTGCTTATTGCTGAATCTGAAAATGCTTTAGAGTATAAAAGCGGAATGAACATGCTGCTTGGCTCATCAGCAAGGGGAAGAATATGGGGAAAGGCAGTCAAATCAGGTGCGGTATGTATAATAGCAGCAATTATAGCTGTAATTGTGAATATAACAGAAATGTCAGTTATGTCTCATACATATGGAATGCCATATATAGATGCACCGCTTATAAGTCTGTCTTTTATGAAAGTTGGGAAAATGCTGAGATACATAACGATAAAACAGTATATGATTATGCAGCTTGGGGTATATATCTTATATTCTTTACTGGTATCGATAGAAACTATGGCTGTATCAAGATATATATTTAAAAAGAATTCTAACAGGGAGGTTCCGCTGCTGATAGTGCTTAATACAATAGTGCTGTTTATTATTATATGAAAGAGGGGGATATGTATGCATTTTAATAAAATGATAATTGCAGGCCTGCTGGTGTGCTGCAGCTTAACGGCAGTGGCATGTGGTAAGAATAGAGAAAATACATCAGTTGTTACATCAGAGTACAATGCGGCTAATGTAAAAGACTATGAAGAAGATGGCGTGAAATACAGAGAAGAAACAGGAGCAAAGCAGACGATTATATATCCGTTAATGGAACACGACTGTGCCGATATGGAACAGGCTGCAGTCTGCTCCATAAATGGAAAGCAGAGTGAGACAGATGTTAGAGATAAAGATACATCATATATAATTATCAGCAGTTTTAAATGGCCTGTACTTTATAATGATGATGATGTAGAAAAAATTGTATACAAAACATACAATGCCAGGGTGCGGCTGGGAATAGAAGATGATTTGTCAAATGAATACCAGAATAAAAAGAAGCTGAAGATGGATAAGGCTGACATAACAGCAGGTGAACAGGAACAACTGAAAATGATTCTTTGTCTTGAACTGAAATCAACAAATGATTCATGGTATATGAACAAGCAGTCGCCAGAATCTGAAAGACAGGCAAAAAATGAAGTGCTGAATTCTGTTTTAGTTGAGGCAGAGATATCTTATAAAGATGGGACAAGTCATACAGACTACTACAAACTAGAAACAATTGAAAATGGTAATTCGGTAAACATATTTAAATTAAGTGAATAATCAGCAGACGGAAATTCAGCAGATGGAAAAGTGTGGTAGAATTGCAAACACAAGCCTGCTATGATATACTTAACTTGTATGCGGTCTGGATGATGGCATACTTAGAATTGATATATGAAAGGCGGATACGAGATGAACGACAGATATCAGACACCACTTGCGGAAAGATACGCAAGCAAGGAAATGCAGTACATTTTCTCTCCTGACATGAAGTTTAAGACATGGAGAAGACTCTGGATTGCATTAGCAGAGACAGAGCATGAACTTGGACTTCCTATTACACAGGAGCAGATTGATGAGCTGAAGGCTCACAAGGATGATATTAACTATGAGGATGCCAAGAGACGAGAGAAAGAAGTAAGACATGATGTTATGTCACATGTATATGCTTACGGACTTCAGTGCCCTAAGGCTAAAGGTATCATACATCTTGGAGCAACTTCATGCTATGTTGGTGATAATACTGATATTATCATTATGACAGAAGGCTTAAAGCTTGTTCGTAAGAAGCTTGTTAATGTTATTGACGAGCTTTCTAAGTTCGCAGATAAATATAAGGCACAGCCTACACTGGCTTTCACACATTTTCAGCCAGCACAGCCAACTACAGTTGGTAAGAGAGCTACATTATGGCTCAACGAATTAGTTATGGATCTTGAAGATCTTGACTATGTACTTTCTACAATGAAGCTTTTAGGCTGTAAGGGTACAACAGGTACACAGGCTTCCTTCCTTGAACTTTTCAATGGAGATCAGGATAAGATTCGCCAGATTGACGGAAAGATTGCAGAAAAGATGGGATTTGACGCATGCGTTCCAGTTTCAGGACAGACATATTCAAGAAAAGTTGATACAAGAGTGCTTAATGTACTTGCAGGAATTGCTGCGAGTGCACACAAGTTCTCTAATGATATCAGATTATTACAGCACCTTAAGGAAGTTGAAGAACCATTTGAAAAATCACAGATTGGTTCATCAGCTATGGCTTACAAGCGTAATCCTATGAGAAGCGAACGTATGGCGTCACTTGCTGATTTCGTTATCAGTGACGCACTTAACCCAGCTATTGTTTCATCTACACAGTGGTTTGAGAGAACACTTGATGATTCAGCTAACAAGAGAATGTCAGTTCCAGAAGGCTTTCTCGCTGTTGACGGAATCCTTGATCTCTACTTGAATGTTGTTGACGGACTTGTTGTATATGACAAGGTTATCATCAAGCATATGATGGCAGAGCTTCCATTCATGGCAACAGAGAATATTATGATGGACGCTGTTAAGGCTGGCGGAGACAGACAGGAGCTTCATGAGAAGATAAGAGAGCTTTCTATGATAGCAGGAAAGAGAGTTAAACAGGAAGGTCTTGATAATAATCTTCTTGAGCTTATTGCAGCAGAGCCAATGTTCGGTGTTACTCTTGAAGAGTTACAGTCAAAGCTTGATCCTATGAAGTATGTTGGCCGTTCTAAGGAACAGGTTGACGAGTATCTTGCTAATGTTATCAAGCCTATTCTTGATTCTAATAAGGAAGAGCTTGGTATGAAGGCAGAGATTAATGTTTAATTAGAAAAGAGGTATTAACATGAAGGTTGTATTAGTTAATGGCAGCAGAAGAGATGCAGGCTGTACATATACAGCACTTTCTGTTGTTGCTAAGGAATTAGAGGCACAGGGAATTGATACTGAGATAGTTGCAGTTGGCAGCAGAGTTGTTAAGGGCGAGCTTGACGCAGTTGTCAAGGAAGTTGGCGCTAAGATAACTGATGCAGACGGACTTATTGTTGGTTCACCTGTTTATTATGCTTCTCCAACAGGAGAGATATTAATGTTTCTCGACAGATTATTTGGTGCATATGGTAACGAGCTTCGTTACAAATGTGGTTCTTCAATTGCATCTGCCCGCCGTGGCGGAACAACATCAACAGTTGATGTGTTGAATAAGTATTTCCAGATTAACCAGATGCCGGTTGTATCATCTAACTACTGGAATATTGTACATGGCAATACACCTGATGAGGTTGTTAAGGATGAAGAAGGTATGCAGACAATGAGACTTTTAGGTCAGAATTTTGCATGGCTTGTTAAGTCAATAGACGCAGCAAAGAAGCAGGGAATTGAGCTTCCACAAGGCGAGAATAAGATTAAGACCAACTATATCAGATAATTTATAATTCTTCATAAATATTTAATGTCATAAGAGGCGTGCTGTATATATAATTATGTATATATGGCACGCCTTTACTGCGCGGGCAGTGATGAGGATAGATGGATATTTAAGGAGTATTGTTGTGAAGTCTTACAATAGGAGAAAACTTATGAAGAGAATAATTCTTGGGGCAGTGATACTGCTTGTGGTGCTTATTGCCGCAATCGTAGCCTGCGCCCTGATAAGTTACCACAAACAGCCAGAGCTTACTGCTGATGAGATTAAACAGCTTGATGAGCAGGGCATATGGAAAGAGAGAACAAGTGCCGAGCGGGCGCGCATTATTGAGGATAATGACGAGGCGCTTAAAGAGCGGATAAGAATGATAAGCAATGCAAAGAGTGAGATTATACTCTCTACATTTGACTTCAGGTCAGATGACAGCGGAAAGCTGATGCTTGGAGCACTTATTGATGCTGCAGACAGAGGTGTATCGGTCAATGTTATAGTTGACGGGGTATCCGGTTTTACCAAGATGAAGGGCAATTCTGATTTTAAGGCACTTGCGTCATCAGACAATGTGAATGTGAAGATATACAATAAGGTCAATCATTTCAAGCCGTGGCAGTCAATGGGAAGGCTTCATGACAAATATGTCATAGCAGACAGGACGAATTATATTCTTGGAGGAAGGAATACATTTAATTATTTTCTGGGAGCATATCCGGGACATAAGAATTACGACAGGGATGTGCTTGTTGCCTGTGATAACCCTGATGAAAACAGTTCTGTGAATGATGTTCTTGCTTATTATGAGAGTGTATGGAACTATAAGGAGAGCAAAGCATTTTTAAAGAATAACAGATGTGCAGGCAATAAGAAGGTCAAGGCGGCGAGAAAGGAGCTGCTTGATAACTACAGTATATATTATGCAGATAACAAAGATTATCTGACCGACGCTGATTATGAAGATGAGACCGTTGAGGTGAATAATATAGCGCTTCTGAGTAATCCGATAGAATGTGGCGCGAAAAAGCCGGTAGTGTGGTATCAGCTTACAAGCCTTATGGAGCAGGCGGATTCGCAGGTTAAGATACATACACCGTATATTATCTGCAATGAGTATATGTATGACGGATTAAAGAAAGTATGTGACTCAGTTGGAAATGTTTCTTTAATGACTAATTCTGTAGGCAATAATGGCAATCCATTTGGCTCAGCAGATTATTATGCACATAAGGGTAAGGTGCTTGGCACAGGGCTTGAAGTGTGGGAATATGAAGGCGGCTATTCATACCACGGAAAGTCGGTTCTTATTGATGATGATATCTCTGTGGTCGGTTCTTTTAATATTGATATGAGAAGCGTGTATCTTGATACAGAGCTTATGCTTGTTATTGACAGCAAGGAGATTAATAGACAGTTAGGGACAGCAATGGAAGAGTATGAGCATAGTGCAAGAAAAGCAAATATTGACGGAAGCTATGACAATCCATATAATGTGCAGCCTGTAGCGCTTACCCCTAAGAGAGAACGCAGAATGAAGCTGATTAAGAATTTCCTGTTGTGGACGAGGTATTTGTTCTAATTAAAATTTTGTGAAAAAAGTTTTGAAAAAAGTCAAAAAAGTGCTTGACAGATATCGCATTTTAATATTATAATAGCAGAGCAGTTTGCGAGAGAAATCAAGCGAATTGTTCTGAATGTGGGGTCTTAGCTCAGCTGGGAGAGCATCTGCCTTACAAGCAGAGGGTCACAGGTTCGAGCCCTGTAGGCCCCATTTCTTTTTAAGACATTCAGTAAATATTATGGCGAGATAGCTCAGTTGGCTAGAGCACACGGTTCATACCCGTGGTGTCGTGGGTTCAAATCCCTCTCTCGCTACTATCTAAAGTGGAGGCAGTCGATGCTTCCACTTTTTTCGTGTGCCGGAACGGCACACTGGTAGCGATGAGAATAGACGGAAAAAGCTGGCAGCCGTGCTTGCACGGACTGGGAACTTTGTATGGCTTTACGAGGAGCACCGCGACAACGACAGAACGAAGTTCTGGAGTATGAGCTGCTCGCGCAACCCGCGGCGATGAGCCAGCTCACACAGGAGGGGAATAATGACACATTTACAGGAAGAACTGTTTAAGTTACAGGATACGGCGTACAGGGATTTTAACAGCAGTCTGATTCCGGGAATTGATAAAGAGACAGTTATAGGAATAAGGACTCCGGTTTTAAGAAAATTTGCAAAGGAGTATGCAAAGAGCGGAGAAACTGAGCAGTTTATGCGTGAACTGCCACATGAGTTTTATGAGGAGAATAATCTTCACATGATGCTCATAGGGCAGATTAAGGATTATGATGAGTGTATAAGTGAGCTTGAGAAGTTTCTTCCATATATTGATAACTGGGCAACCTGTGATTCGCCGCTTCCAAAATGTTTTGATAAGAATAAAGAAGATGTTCTTGAGCGGGCGAAGAACTGGATTGCAACAGATGCCACATATGTTAAGAGATATGGGATGGGTGTAATGATGCGCCTGTTTCTTGATGAAGATTTTAAAGAAGAATATATACAGCTTGTTGCAAGCGTAAAGTCAGAGGAGTACTATGTGAATATGATGATTGCGTGGTATATGGCGACGGCGCTTGCAAAGCAGTGGGATGCGGCAGTGCCTTATATACAGGAGCGCAGGCTTTCTGAATGGGTACACAGAAAGTCAATCCAGAAGGCTGTAGAGAGTTACCGTATTACGCCGGAACAGAAGGAATATTTAAAGGGTTTAAGATAAGGTTATGAAATCAAATGAAATAGATATGACGACAGGTTCTCTGCCGAAGAAAATATTAATGTATTCAGTGCCGCTTATGCTGTCAAATGTGCTTCAGGTTATGTTCAACCTGTGCGATGTGGCGGTAGTTGGTAAATTTGTGGGACCACTGGCACTTGGTGCGGTAGGTTCGACGAGTATAATTATTACATTGACAACCGGCATCCTGCTAGGACTAGCAGGTGGTGTCAATGCTGTAGTTGCGCTGTTTGTGGGGGCTAAGAATAGTGCAAATGTAAAGAAAGCAGTCCACACTTCAATTGTAATATGCATGATTGCGGGACTGCTGCTGCTTTTGTCAGGACTGTTCCTTTCAAGACCGGTGCTGAATCTTATAGGAACTAAGAAAGAACTGATAGATGGTGCAGTTATATATCTTACAATATATCTTCTTGGTTCACCGGCACTTGCCATGTATAACTATGGTAATGCCGTGTTAAGTGCAGTTGGAGATACTAAAAGACCGCTTATGTATCTTATTACAGCGGGGATAATTAATGTAATACTTAATCTGTTCTTTGTAATAGTGTGTAAGCTTGGGGTTGTCGGTGTTGCACTGGCAAGTATAATATCACAGTATATATCAGCATTTCTGATACTTAAATTCCTGTTTGGCTGTGGCAAGGATTATGGGCTTTATATGAGAAATATAGGAATAGATTCACATATAGCAGCGAGAGTGTTAAAGATTGGATTGCCTGCAGCAGTACAGTATTCACTTTTTGCAGTTGCCAATCTGTACATACAGTCGGCAGTTAATTCATTTGACCATGTAGTTGTTGAGGGCAATTCGGCTGCGGCTAATGCTGATAATATTGTGTATGATATGATGGCTGCATTCTATACTGCATGTACAAGCTTTATAGCGCAGAATCTGGGAGCAAGAAAGCGTGACAGGATTAAGAAAGCATATCTTGTTACACAGATGTATTCATTTCTTATAGGAGCAGTGCTTGGTGCATTGCTTGTGGTTTTCAGGACACAGTTTCTTAGCCTGTTTACAAGTGATCCGGATGTATTGCATTATGGCTCAATAAGACTTGGAATAATGGGATGCTCTTATTTTATATCCGCATTTATGGATAATGCGGCAGCGGGAGCAAGAGGACTTGGCAGAAGCGTTATACCTACAATAATAGTAATAATGGGTTCTGTTGTGTTCAGAATCGTGTGGGTGTGTACAATATTTGCAAGTATACATACGCTGATGTCACTCTATCTTGTGTATGCGAGTGCGTGGGCATTTACATCTATTATAGGAACGGTGTATTTTATAATAATATTCAGAAAGACTTTGAGATAAAAAGGGCTGTGTCTTAACACATATAATCGTTAAGGCACAGCCTGTTTAATATTAGTTATTATTAGCGATAGCAGCTTCTGCTCTTTTTAAATCTTCTTTGGTATATTTAGTTAATATCTGTTCTTTAGTTATTCCGAATTCTAGCATGGAAATTATGGAATTGACTTTTTCAGTGTCTATGCCAAGTTCAATACCCTCATTCCTGCCTTTGCTTTCACATTCAGCCTGAAATCGTTTCATTGCTTCACACATATTGACAGTCCCTCCTTGTTCATTATCTATACATAAGTCCATAAGCTTTGGAACTGAGGTTATGCTGCATATCAGTTCCATTACATCAATATCTACATTGCGGGATTCGTATTCACGATATATTGATTCGAAATCATCGTTATATATGTTTCTTATAATATTAAACACATCTTTTACATCTTCATTATAAAATGTATACTTATCAGAATCAAGTATCTGAACCAGATTTAACTTATAGTCGGAGAAGTAAGTTTTGATATTATCAGGCATGGAAACCATCATGTCAGCGAGGCATGATGGGCCGTCCCATAATGAATCACCATAGTATAAAACGAGCGTGATGATAGGGTGGAAGCGGTCAGATTTGTCAATTCCAGATAAGAATTCTTCAGGAGAGCTGAAAGAATCCTTATTTAGCTTATGCTGTTTCTTGATGTCGTTGTATTCCTTTATGTAGCCGAGTGCGTCATAGGTCATGGTTCGCAAAGGCATGGCATAATGTGTCTTATCCTGAATCTCAAGACCGAGAATATTAAACTCTACGCCGTCTGACATCTTCTTTACAACATCTCTGTTTCTGGTAATAGATTCATTGTAATTCTTAGACTGGATAGTAGCAGAAACATCAGTGTCCATCTCAGTAAGCTTATCAGGCTTAAGCACCTGCCTGCCATTAAAGACAGTAGCATTGAAAAGGTCTGCAAAATGTTCATTATCGCGCCAGAAAGTCTTAAGAGAGACATCTTTCTGGTGAGTAGTGCGGTTGTTATTATTCATATGTCGCCTTTCTTAAATGTTTCATATGTGAGATATAGTTAAAATATAAAATGATGCATCAATGTGTAATATATAATAACGATACGAAAAGTATATGTCAATATAATTTATAAAATATATTATATATCAATATTCTCAATGGTAATCATGAAGAAATTATGAAAAACGGCACGATTTTAAGGATGATACAGATACTGCTGTATGTCTAAATAAAATAATCAATCACATACATTTTACAAAAACTTTACGAACACGAGATTATGCATTTTACATAACATTGATAACATACCCTCTGCAAGCAGATGCAGAGGGTTTTCTTTTTTGAGACGACTCACATATCATTCGGTCAGGAAACTGATTCAAGCCCCTACGAAAATCTTCTGTTAATGCTTGCAAATAAAAAACGAGGAAGGTAACGGAAGTTATGAGAAAAGGAATTAAAAAGTTACTTACAGTTGCATTAACAGCAACATTAGGCCTTGCAGCATTAGCAGGCTGTGGAACAGGTACATCATCAAATGGAGATGGCTCAGCAAACGGAGGCACAACTAAGGAACTTTCAGGAAAGATTCAGTTAGCAGGAAGTACATCAATGGAAAAGATGTGTGGCGCTCTCATGGAAGCATTCATGGAAGAATATCCTAATGTAACAGTAACAACAGAATATACAGGTTCAGGCGCAGGTATTGAGTCAGTAACATCCGGAGCAGTTGATATCGGTAACGCTTCAAGAGCTTTATCTGATAAAGAAAAGTCAGCAGGTATTGAGGAGAACATCGTAGCAATTGATGGTATTGCAATGATTACTGATAAGAACAACAAAGTTACTAATGTAACAAAGCAGCAGTTCACAGATATCTACACAGGTAAGATTACTAACTGGAAGGATCTCGGCGGTTCAGACGAAGCTATCGTAGTAATCGGCAGAGAGGCAGCTTCTGGTACAAGAGGAGCATTTGAGGAACTTCTTGAAGTTAAGAATAAATGTGCATATGCACAGGAACTTGACAGTACAGGTGCTGTACTTGCTAAGGTAGCAGCAACTCCAGGTGCAATCGGATATGTTTCATTAGATGTAGTTGATAAGACAGTTGCAGCTTTAAAGCTTGATGGTGTAGATGCAACAGAGGATAACATTAAGGCTGGTAAGTATACACTTTCAAGACCATTTGTAATGGCTACTAAGGGTTCTGTTTCATCACAGAGTGAGCTTGTTCAGACATGGTTCAACTTCGTAAAGTCTGACGCAGGCAAGAAGGTTATCAAGGGCGTAGGCTTAATTCTCCCAGAGTAAGCCGCGGTTAATATAGATTCTGAATGGAGAGATTGACATGGATGAGGTTATAAATGTTGGTATGAACAAAATAAATAAAACGCCAGAAGCTGTTAAGGCAACGGCAAATAGTTCGTTAAAGGGTAATAAAAAGTCAAAGCATGCAAGTGAAAGCGTGGCACAGTTTATATTCCTTATATGTGCAATAGTAGCTATCCTGGCAGTCTGCTCCATTACTATCTATATGTTCATAAAAGGAACAGAGAGTCTTAAAAGTGTCGGAATAGCAGATCTGCTCTTTAAAACAGTATGGGCACCAACGGCTACACCACCTGCATATGGAATTGTATACATAATTCTTTCATCAATTGCAGGAACAACACTTGCGATTCTTCTCGGTGTTCCAATTGGATTATTAACAGCAGTTTTTTTGACAGAGATAGCAGGAAAAAAACTTGCAGCAGTAGTTCAGCCGGCAGTTGAACTGTTAGCAGCAATTCCTTCTGTTATATACGGACTTCTCGGATTAATGCTATTAAACCCCCTCCTTTATAAATTAGAAAAGCATGTATTCGCGAATTCCACAACACATCAGTACACAGGAGGAGCCAACCTCCTGGCTGCAGTGCTGGTGCTTGCAATAATGATACTTCCAACAGTTATCAATATGAGCGCGTCAGCAATCAGGGCAGTTCCAATGAATTTAAGAGCAACATCACTTGCTCTTGGAGCAACTAAGATACAGACAATATTCAAGGTTGTAGTTCCAGCAGCCAAGTCAGGGATTATAACAGGCATCGTATTAGGTATAGGAAGAGCCTTAGGTGAGGCAATGGCTATTAATCTGGTAGCCGGTGGTTCAGTAAATCTTCCGCTTCCATTTAACTCAGTAAGATTTCTTACAACACAGATTGTAAGTGAGATGAGTTACGCAGATGGAGTACACAGACAGGTTCTTTTCACAGTAGGACTTGTTCTTTACATTTTCATAATGATTATTAACCTGATAATTACATTTATGCAGAAGAAAGGGGAGAAAGCAAATGGATAATCTTAAAGCCAAGAAAAGACATCCGGAAGAAATAGCAGTTTATACAGCAATATATGTATGTGCAGCATTTTCAGTTCTCCTGCTTTTAGGAATTATTATATATGTGTTCGCAAAGGGCGCAAGGCGTGTAAACTGGGCATTTCTTACAGGTGTTACATCAATTCTTCACGGAACTGTGGGAATTGCTGGTAATATTCTGAACACATTGATAATAATATTACTTACTATGATAATTACAACGCCAATCGGTGTAGGTGCTGCGATTTATTTAAATGAGTACGCCAAACCGGGAAAGCTTGTTACAGTTATAATATTTGCAACAGAGACACTTGCAGGAATTCCATCAATTATATTTGGTCTGTTTGGTATGCTTTTCTTCGGACAGTTATGTCACATGGGATATTCACTTCTGACAGGTTCTCTTACACTTACATTAATGGTGCTTCCGCTTGTTACAAGAAATACACAGGAAGCGTTAAAGACTGTGCCTGACAGCTTCAGAACAGGAGCGGTAGGTTTAGGTGCAGGTAAATGTTACACAATCAGAACAATTCTTCTTCCGTCAGCAATGCCTGGAATTGTAACCGGAGTAATCCTTGCGATAGGAAGAATTATTGGTGAATCAGCAGCATTGCTTTTTACAGCGGGAAGTGCACATCTTCTTCCAAAGACCTTCAATGCATTTCTTGAGAAAATATTTCACTCGGGCGGAACACTTACAATTCAGCTTTATTTAAGCGCAAGCAAGGGTGAATTTGAGGTGGCATTCGGTATAGCGGTTGTACTTCTTGTAATTGTACTTCTTATTAATTTTGGTACAAAGAGGCTCGCTAAGAAGCTTGAAAAGCACTAATTTGGGAGGAATATATGAGCAATAAGATTAAAGTTAAAGTTGAAAATCTGAACCTGTATTATGGTGAGAATCATGCCCTCAAGGATGTGAGCATGGATATACAGGAAAATGCAGTAACAGCATTTATCGGACCATCTGGCTGCGGTAAATCAACATTTTTAAAGACCTTAAACCGTATGAACGACTTAGTTGACGGCGTAAGAATAGATGGCAAGGTGCTTCTTGACGGAGAGGATATATATGAGCCGGGAGTTGATACAACTATTCTCCGTAAAAAGGTAGGTATGGTATTCCAGCAGCCTAATCCTTTTCCTATGAGCATATATGACAATATTGCTTATGGCCCAAGAGTTCATGGAATAAGAGATAAGAAAAGACTTGACCAGATAGTCGAGGAGAGTCTCCGTGGAGCAGCTATATTTGATGAGGTTAAGGACAGATTGAAAAAATCGGCCATGGGTCTTTCAGGTGGACAGCAGCAAAGAATCTGTATAGCAAGAGCTCTTGCAGTACAGCCTGAAGTTCTTCTTATGGATGAGCCGACATCAGCTCTTGACCCTATATCTACAGCCAAGATTGAGGAACTGATGGAAGACTTAAAGAAGAAATATACAGTAATCGTGGTAACGCATAACATGCAGCAGGCAACGAGAGTTTCGGATCAGACAGCATTTTTCCTTGTAGGAGAGATGGTGGAGTTTGGAGATACTAAACAGATATTCTCTTATCCTCAGGATAAGAGGACAGAAGATTATATCACAGGAAGGTTTGGATGATGAGAAGTAAATTTGACGAACAGCTTGACAGACTTAACAAAGAAATGATGAAGATGGGTTCTGCAATCGAAGATTCAATAAGAAAGGCTGTTGATGCCCTTGTAAGACAGGATGCAGAGCTTGCTAAAAAGGTCATGCTTCAGGACGAGGAGATTGACAGGGAGCAGAAGACTATTGAGAACATCTGCTTTAATCTTCTTATCCAGCAGCAGCCGGTTGCAAAGGATTTAAGAACTATAACAGCAGCCTTAAAGATGGTTACTGATATGGAAAGAATCGGTGACCAGGCAGCAGATATAGGTGAGATAACTATTAAGCTTTCTAACCAGTCATACATAAAGAAATTAGAGCATATCAATCAGATGGCTTCTGAGACAATGCTTATGTTAATCAGAAGTATTGAAGCATATGTTGAGAAAGACATGGATAAAGCGAGAAAAGTTATCGCGTATGATGATGTAGTAGATGATCTTTTTGAAAAGGTAAGAGATGACCTTATTGCAATGATACAGGCAGATTCAGCTAATGGTGAACAGGCTGCCGACTTGCTTATGGTTGCCAAGTATTTTGAGAGAATAGGAGACCATGCAACTAACATTGCAGAATGGGTAATATTTGCTCTTGATACGAAGGGAGGTTTCGATGAAAATGCTTCTGAACATTTGTAAAAATACTCATTTAACTGAAAAGAAATATGAATATCTGTTTCTTCTTCTTAACATATTTGCATGGTGTGCAATCGGCTTTGTCGTATGGGCGGTTGTAAGCATATTTGCATTCAAAGGAATGGAATGGCTGTTTACATTCGTTGGATATTTCGGACTTATTCCCGGCTTTATCGGAGGGGTTGTTGAGGCATGGAGGAATGAGAGGTAATAAGTGATGGATAAAACTGTTAGATTTGATGTAGTATCAAATTTAACGGTTTTATTTAATTGTTGAAAAAAATAGAAATATACTTGACCTTTTGCAAATTGAGGATTACAATAACTACGAATAAAAAGAAGAAAGGTGAAAATGAAATATGCGAAAAAGTAAATTTTTGAACTGTGTGATAGTTGCTTGTTTGGGAATAATTGTTGCCGGCAGCACTAAATATGTAAGTCAGAAAATGTGTTATGCAGAGGCTGACATTTATGATGGGAATTATCATGACATAGCCTTTGATTATGATTATGATAATGATATATTTGAAGAGACAGATTTATATACAGAGGAAAGAGAAAAGAGAAATACAACTTCTGCATATATATATAATAATAATTCGGCTGCAAGAATACCGGCAATTAGAGTTAAAGCAGGAGATTATACAGATTGTACATATGGTTCATACCAGAGTTGTGAAGTTGGTGAAGCAAAGTACTTATTGAATACAGTATATGAAGACGGATATAGAAGTGCTAGATTGTGGCTTGATCCAGGAAATGGACACCATATTTGTGTTCATTTTTTGTGGAGTCCAGATAGTATTTAGGATAAATGTGGCAATATGAAAAAGTATATATATAAATTTTTCAAAGTGTGCATACCTTTATTATTACTAGTGTTGATCACAGTATTTTTAATTAAAAAAGTTAATGGCGGTAATGTTTTTTTAAAAAAAATAGCATCACATGAAACATACGATACTGAAGAAGATGCGTTTGATTTGAGAAAAGAACAATGGAACACAGATAATAACGAAAGCTTTAATACTATCAGTGAATTTTCAGCGGTTATCTTCATGAAAACTTATGAGGTAAAGTCATTTACTGTTATTGGTAAGAATATACCAGATGAACTTCAGAATGTTAATCAGCTTAACTGGGAAGAGTATAGAAGAAATGGCGGTGTTCTTACAGGAGATTATTCTATAGTAAAGTTAATATATACGGTTACCGATCCTATATGTGAACGCGAATTTATGGGTAATTGTATTACAATTATTAATCAGGAATTAAGCAGAACTAAAAAAGAACCGCTGGCAATGTTTCCGTATGTATATGATACGCTAAACCCAAAGCATTTTCATTACCAGTTGGAACAAAACGTTACACAGGAATTTACGAATTATTATGTAGTCCCAGATGAATGGCTTGAAGAAGCTAACAAGCAGCAAACCTGTATATTCATCAATCCTAATGGACTCTCTTATGATGAAGATACAAGAGCTCTTGGTGTGACAGATGCCATGTTTTTTAAAATTCCAATTAGTAGCTTTGAACAAGAACAGGGAGACTGATAATGTTAATATATGAGTTGAAAAAAGCATTGAAATCACCAGGCTTTAAGTTGGCTTTGATTATATCAATTATAATTGTAATGATGGATTATGTTGTCAATGTAATGCCATTATTGATATCTAATCATGAATTGCTAATGGAACGCAGCAATATATATGAGGTGCTTCCATTTAACAGTTATGAAAAATGGATTGGTGGAAGAGAAACAAGCATTTCTGTTGCTTTTTTTATATTAGTACCGTTGATTGCTTCCATGCCATATGGAGATTCATATTTTAAGGATATGAATAATGGGTTGGGGAATTATATTCTGGTGAAGTGTGATAGCAGGAAGTATGTAAATGCTAAATACATAGCAACTTTTCTATCAGGAGCTATAGCAGTTGGAATACCTATGATATGCAGTTATCTAATATGTTCGATGACTATGTCTACATATGCACCGTTTCCAGACGATGGGATGAATATGATGATGCCCAAATCAAGTATGAGTTACATATATTACAAATATCCGTTATTATATCTTATAATATCTATACTTATGGTTATGGTATATGCAGGATGTATGGCAACAGTGGCAATGTGTGTTACTATATATACCAACAGAATATATATGGTTGAGATATTTCCTATGTTATTATCGGTGGCTATTATATCGTTTGGGGAGATAATTGAAAATAATGCAATCATGCCAATTAATTTCATTAACCCATCTTATTCATATCCGAGGCTGGTATATTATTTCATAACCGTAGGGATAATAATGTTATTTACTTATATTAATGTAAGAGTATTCAGAAATGGTAAGTATGATAAATAAAAAATATATTAAATATTTAGTCATAATGTTTGGCATGCTTGTAGCAGCATTGGCTTTTTCTATATTAGAAATATTATATCTGGCAGAAAAAGATGGTAATCCTGCAAGAATAATCAGTATGCTGGATTATCTTGTTAACGCACAGAATGCAATTGTAACAGGAATTAACTTTTATATATTTGCAGTAATTATTGCATTGGGAACAATATTGCTTACAGACAATGATTATAGTTATAATACTATTATTAAATATGGAAGAAATAAATTGTATTATAGACAGATAGCTAAGATTATATTAATGGCATTATTTTTTTCAAGCAGCTTCTTTTTAATTAATTTAGTGATATCAAAAGGAAAAAGTAGTGTGTTTTATAATTGGACCGAAATTAACAGCTATTTGTTTTATACTAAAAAATACCTTGTGGACATTAATCCTTATTTATTATTGATTTTAATATGGTTACAGGATTTTGTATATATAGTATCAGCAGAACTGTTATATCTGGTATTAAAGTGGATTTTTTTGCGTGGAAAAGAATCTGTTATAATTGTTGTGTGGTTAATATTTCTCGTTGTTGAAAGACTAACAGGGAGAATTATACCTGTTGTTAATGCAGCTACATTGCATATGGATATTGTTGCACAGATGTTTTTTATTGCTGTTTTATTAATTGGTATGAAGCTGTTGTTATTAAAAAGAGTAATAAATAAAAGAGATTTCTGATGATGGGAGAAATTATGCTTGAACAGTTAAGATATGATATGATTACGGGACTTTTTCATCATAAAAAGAGAGCATTACTGGTGATTATAAGTGTTCTTTTGACATATGTATTTATGTGTTTCTCCTATCGTGGATTAATTAATACAGCTGATTTTATTAAGTTATTATTCAGTGGTATGTCTTATATTACTGATGAAAAGAGATTTGTGATTCCTAATGGTATATGGCTTGCAATTAATTTAGTGCTTGCATTTCATATAGGAATGATTGTTAATGACGATCTTGGATCATATGGGAAGTTACGGCTTATGAAAGTTGGAAGCAGGATTAAATGGTGGATGGCTAAAGTCGTTTTAGTATCTGCAAGTGTGGTAGCTTATTATATGTTAATATTAGCTGCAGCATGTTCCACAGCAATTATTTCATTAATATGCAGAACAGTTGTTGTAAATGTGTCTATAATTCAGAATATAACAGTACCGGAATGTATGAAAGCAATCGCTATGTTGGTAAGTGTTTCAATTATGATAAGTATTGTTCAGGCAGTGATAACACTTATTGATTATAAGATAGGGATAGTGTGTGTTGGTTTGTTTATGGCATATACAATGTATGATAGAACGCATGCATTCATTGGAAATTACTTGATGCTTATGAGATATTATCAGGGAATCAATAATTATATTGTCAATGTTAGTATAGTCTATGGAGTAATTATAATGGCAAGTATAGTTGGTATTATAATTGTGAAAAAATGTGCAATATATATATGGAGATGAATATGAGTGAGATTATTATAAAAAATGTATCAAAGAGATTCAATAAACAGCTTGTTCTAGACAATATCAATATGGAACTTACATCAGGACATATATATGGAATTGCTGGAATTAATGGTTCGGGAAAGACAGTTCTCATGAAATGTATATGTGGTCTTATAATGCCAACAATGGGAAGTGTACATGTTGATGGTAAACAGATTGGGAAAGATATTGATTTTCCGGATAGTATAGGTGCACTCATAGAAACACCAGGTTTTATTGAATATTACAATGCATTGGATAATATGCTTAGTCTTGCATCTATAAAAAAAATAACAACAAAAGATGAAATTATAGCTTTGTTGGAAAAAGTAGGATTAGATCCGAATGAAAAAAAGAAAGTGAAAAAATACTCGTTGGGAATGAGACAAAAACTTGGAATTGCAATGGCATTATTGGATAATCCTGACATTATCATATTAGATGAGCCATTTAATGCTCTTGACAAAAAAAGTGTTTTGAATGTAAGAAATATTATACTTGCCTTAAAGGCAGATAATAAACTTGTTATTTTATCAAGTCATGATGGAGCGCTTCTTGAAGAGGTGACGGATAAGGTATATGAAATAGAGGAAGGTAAGATAGTTGAGTAAAGAAACTAATAAAAAGCATATAATAGTTGCAGCTTTTATTGTAATGGTAATCATAGCTTTTTATATATCAGCTGTAATGTATCAAACACATAAGTATCCAGCTCCAACTCTTGAAAGTGTAAATATTGATACGGATATTATTTGTGGTGAATATGTGTATAAAGCTACTGAAGCTGGATTTGTAAGTGACGAAAATGTAGGAAAATTGTGGCAGGAAGAAATAGAAGAATTTGGAGATGTTCGTGTGGTTTATGTAAAACTGATGTATGAAAGGATAGTTGAAAAGACGGATGCGTCAAGAATTACTCAATTAGGGGACTATACATTAGTTACTGATACATATAATCAGGCACCAGATTTAGTGAGATATATGAATTTTAATTCAATAGAAGAGCAAAGCAAGTCAACGGATAGTGTAGGAGACAGTAAAGAAATCTGTATAGTATTCACAATTCCTAAGGTACAGTTTACAGAAAAGCAATGGGAAAAGATGAAAATAGAAGATTTTAAATTGCATATATCAAGATATCCTGTTATTAAAGAAATAAAACTATAATTAGATTGTTATTAAAAGAAATTGGCGTAGAATATAAGCGGAGGTGATGTTATGAAGCGAGTATGCTTATATTCTATGCATTTTGTTTTATGTGTGTTATGTATCTGCACGATGGCTCTGGTTCTTAGTGGCTGCTCTGGCAGGAATGAGAAGCAGACAGGTGTGGCTGATAGAATGTCAGGTGAATCTGAAAAAAGAGGTTATAATCCAGAGATGGCCTTTGATTATGATGAACATGAGGATATAGAGGTTGATGATAACTATGTTTCAAGTCTGTGTTCGGAGGCTGTAAGAGAACTTGAAGTTATGTTTGGCCCGGCAGAATTCTACATAAGGGCAGAGAATAGTGGAGAGGACAGCTACACACTTAATATCATGTATAATGGTAAAGCCGCAGAATTTGACGATGACGAATTACAACAGATATATGCATACATAGGGCAGGAATATAAAGAAGTAAAACTCACAGGCATCAATATACAGAGTTGGTAGTTGAATAATTATCAGTGATATGTTATATTAATCGAGGCGTTGAATTGGGGACACCACTTTTCAAGACCAGCAGGTATGAAGCAAAGAGAGTTGATGATAATCGGCTTACAGTATTCATACAGGCGAACATACAACAGGCGTCGGTAATAATAGATTTCCGGCGTATTCATATTGTGAATTTTAGAGGCAGAGCCAGCTGGAAAGCGGCTCTGCCTTTTTGCGCGAGTAGCGATGAGAGAAGACATGGAAATTTCACAGTCGTGCTTGCACAGATTAAAACGCAGAGAATTGCAGGGAGAAGGAAAGGAGGCACAATGGTACAGATTAATGGAGAACAACAGGATGTTGCACTAGTAGCAGGAAAGACACTTCTTGCTTATGTAACAGAAGCTGGGTATGACCCGGTAGGTATTGTAATTGAGAAGAATATGGAAATAATTCATAGAGAAGATTTTGATAAAGTAAGTATTGAAGACGGAGATGTGATTGAAATACTGCACTTTGTCGGGGGCGGTCAGGTTTAATATGATTTTAGTCTGAGTGCAGGAAGTCTGGCTGTTTATAAGTTATGTCAGAGCGGTTAATAATAGGCAAAGACCTACTAAAAGCACAGAATTTCAATTTGAGTAGGTAAATTTTTGATAGGGAAATATTAAGAAACCTATAAGAAGCTTTATAAGAGCTTGATTAGTAGGTTTTCTGAAAATAAGAGAGCTGACGCGAACCTACTAAAAGACAGAAAATACATTTTTTATAGGTTTTCTAACAGTAAGAGAACAAATTCAGTCAGCAATTACCAGATTGAGGAAATAAATGATTGGTGGGACAGATAATTATAGTGGTAAGGAAGTATAGCCAGCAAAAAATTGCCACTAGAAACATAATAAAACCAGACAACAGGAGGATATCAAAACAATGGAAAACAAGATGGAAGACATGACCAGAAAAGAAGATATGAATAAGAAAGAAGATAAGCTGATTTTAGGAGGACATGAGTTTAACAGCAGATTCATATTAGGATCAGGAAAGTATAATGTGAATCTTATTAAGGCGGCAGTTGAGCAAGGCGGTGCTGAGATTATCACACTTGCTTTAAGACGCGCTAATACAGAGAATAAGGAGAATATTCTTGATTTCATACCGAAGGGCGTTACGCTGCTTCCTAATACATCAGGAGCAAGAAATGCAGAGGAAGCAGTGAGAATTGCGAGACTCAGCCGTGAGATGGGATGTGGAGATTTTGTAAAGATTGAGATTATGCATGATGCGAAATATCTGCTTCCAGATAATTATGAGACAGTGAAGGCAACAGAAATACTTGCTAAGGAAGGATTTGTAGTAATGCCATACATGTATCCGGATCTGAATGTTGCAAGAGATTTGCAGAATGCAGGTGCAGCCTGTGTTATGCCACTTGCTTCACCGATAGGAAGCAATAATGGACTTGCAACCAAAGCATTTATACAGATACTTATTGATGAAATTGATCTGCCAATTATTGTGGATGCAGGTATTGGAAAGCCTTCGCAGGCATGTGAGGCAATGGAAATGGGAGCGGCTGCGGTTATGGCTAATACAGCGATTGCGACAGCAGGAAATGTTCCGGCTATGGCAGAGGCGTTTAAGAAGGCTATAGAGGCAGGAAGAAGCGCATATCTTACAGGAATGGGAAGAGTTCTTGCAAGAGGTGGAAGTGCATCTGACCCATTGACAGGATTCTTACGTTAAATGTGGAGAGCAATCCCAAAGGTGCATTGCAATAGATACTGGCGGGATAATTTCAGCGGAAGCATAACTTCGGGGAAGTATTGCTTGACGAAATATGAGAATATAATAGAAAAGAAGGCAGAATAATGAACGAGGAAAATCAGGTATATTTTATAGACAGTGACCAGCTTCCACCGGCTGCGTTAGAGAGAAAACATAAGTTAGAGCAAGATCCATCATTCAGAACAGATTACATGAAATATCTTGATGACATGGAAATAATTGATTCAGATATTAAGGATAAAGTCTTAAAGGCAATGGATGAGTATGATTATGATTCATACACAGCCGCAGATGTGGAGAGGGCATTAAGCAAAGATACCTGCAATATAGAGGACTTTAAGGCATTGCTTTCACCAGCCGCAGCACCTTACTTAGAGCAGATGGCAAGAAAAGCAGAGAATGAAACTAAGAAACATTTTGGCAATACAGTGTATATATTTACACCTATCTATATAGCTAATTACTGCCAGAATTACTGCATATACTGTGGATTCAACTGCTACAATAACATTCATAGAAAGAAACTTTCATTCGAGGAAATTGAGCATGAGATGAAAGTTATTGCAGATACAGGAATGGAAGAAATCCTGATACTGACAGGAGAGAGCAGAAAATATTCAGACGTTGAATACATTGGTGAATCAGTTAAGATTGCAAGAAAATATTTCAAGAATATCGGAATTGAGATATATCCTGTAAATGTGGATGAATACCGCTATCTTCATGAATGTGGAGTTGATTATGTGACAGTATTCCAGGAAACTTATAATCCTGTAAAGTATGAGACATTACATTTGTTAGGACATAAGAGAGTATGGCCATACAGATTTGATGCACAGGAGAGGGCACTTATGGCAGGCATGAGAGGAGCGGGCTTTTCAGCATTGTTAGGACTTGATGATTTCAGAAAAGACGCACTGGCAACAGCACTGCATGTATATTATCTTAACAGAAAATACCCACATGCAGAGTTGAGTCTTAGCTGTCCGAGACTCCGTCCGATAATCAACAATGATAAGATTAATCCAAGAGATGTTGGTGAAAAGCAGTTGTGTCAGGTACTTTGTGCGTACAGACTGTTTCTGCCATTCGTTGGAATTACAGTTTCAAGCCGTGAGAGTGCGCAGTTTAGAAATGGTATAACCAAGATATGTGCCACTAAAGTTTCAGCGGGTGTTTCAACAGGAATCGGCGACCATGAATCTAAATATACAGGAAAAGAAGATGGTGATGCTGGAGATGAACAGTTTGAAATCAATGATAACCGTTCATTTGACAGAATGTATAAGGATATGGAGGATGGCGGGCTTCAGCCAGTCGTGAATGAATACATTTATGTATAGAAAATATATATGTATAACGAACAGACATCTGGTGAGCGGTAGTGTGGGTGCAGAATGTACTATAGAGGAGTACATTAGCCAGCTTGAAAAATGTGTGGCACTGCACCCGTATGCCGTGATACTTCGTGAAAAGGATATGGACAGGCAGGACTACAGAGAACTTGCCAGACACATACAGGTAATGTGCAGGAAAGCTTCTGTAAAAATGTTTGTTCACAGTGATATCAGTGTGGCAGAGTATGCAGGCTGTGGAAATGTACATTTTTCAATGGAACATTTTAAACAAACGTGTGATGAACAGGCTGATGTGATAAAGGGGCTTGATTGTGTGAGCGTATCGTGTCACAGTATGGAAGAGGCAGTGAATGCTGTCCGCGCAGGAGCAGACCAGATTGTGCTTGGAACGATATTTGAGACACAGTGCAAGCCGGGGAAGATGGGGGCAGGACTTAGTTTTCTTAAAGAAGTGTGTAGAGCGGCTCATACTGTTAATCCCACAGTAAAAGTGTTTGCGATTGGAGGAATTAAGCCTGATAACATTAAAAAAGTGCTTGAAGCCGGTGCAGATGGCGGATGTATGATGTCATGGTTTATGCAGCATAATTAATATAATAGACAAAGAAAAACTTCTGTGATATAATTTCGCGGAAGTTTTTCTTTTTTTAAAAATTTTTAAACTTATTTAAACTTCATTTCGTATAATAATATATAGAACTAAAGAAAGGGCAGAAAATTATATGAAAGACATGTTAAGACTAGGTACTAAAGATAGAAAAAAATATCTGATTATAAGCGTGGTGTCAGTCTTAGTTATAGCATTAATAACTGTTTCCATAATTGCTGTGCAATTAAGACATAATAAGAATGAAAAAAAGAAAAATGTGGAAGAAACAACTGTGCATACAATGATGGTGCAGGAAACTACAGTGCAAGAGACTACAGAAGAGGGAACCACAGAAGAGGATACAACGCAGGAAGAGAGTGCAGAAGTAGTAGACAGGGAAGTGGTTGAAGAATTTTTTGAAAATGAGATATCAACAGAAAATGAGGAGGCATTTGAACTACCGCCAAGGCAGCTTACGGACGAGTTTATCCCATATGATGGACAGAAGAGAGAAATAACATGCTATGGGGATAGTATGATGGCCGGAGCAGGAAGTGCAACTGAAGGAAAAGTAAATGGCATTGATATATATGGGTGGACTACACCTGTTACAATAGAAAACCTGACTAATATACCAACACATAATCTTGGAGGGTCAGGAGAAAGCTCTAGTTATATTACTTTCCGCGCGGGTGGAACTAAAGTGTATATAGACAGGGATATTACAATAAGTGAGACTGACTCAGCAATAGCACATATTACAGATGAAGATGGAAATGTGTTTAAAGCAGATGATTATAGTGGATACGGATTTGATTATGATCCGTATCCAGGAGATATGTATATAAATGGTTATTTATGTGATGTTGATAATGCAGAAGATGGATATGTAAGTATAAAGCTTACAAAGGGATATGCGGCATATGATAATAGGGCAGATTATAGCGTTGTTATATATGAAAGTGAAACTGCTGCATATTCAAGACAGGGAGCAGATATAAAAGCAGAGAGTGATAAAGTAACAGAACATGATATGGTAATAAAAGAAACAGAGTCACAAACATCTGATGAAAAGCCAATGGAGAAACCAACAGAAAAACCAACAGAAACCTCAGGTGTAGAAAAAGTTACAATCTCTGGCGGAACACAGGCAATGACAAGGGCATCACAGGAAAGAAGCGCGAAAGATATATTAATACTTGAAATGGGAAGTAATGGCGGCTGGGAAAATGATTATCAGCAGCTTATTCTTCAATATGATAATATAATACTTAATTCCGGCTGCAAATATTATATAGTACTCGGAGATACGGATGATCCGGCTGATTCAGTAGATGTTAATCAGGGAGAGTATGGAGAAGACGGTAATTATGTGGGAATCGGTGATACATCATGGGAAGCAGCGTTAAGACTTGCATATGGAGACCATTTTTTTAATACAAGAACATATATGATTCAGAATGGATTAAGTGACTGCGGACTCGATGCAACAACAGATGACCTTGAGAATTTCAAGAAAGGTAATATATCTGAACAATTAAGATATGACTGGACACATTTTAACTGTTATGGATATTATTCAAAAGGAATTGGTGTATACAAGAAAGGCGTAGAACTAGGATACTGGAGTTAGAATTTTACAAGAACTATACATGAATATGATTACACCTTTTACATTAAATGGTTATTATAAATGTGCATTGAAGGGGGACAGCCAAAAGACGGGGATGGCTGTGGTTCCCGGATATGTAAACTTATAGACCATGGAATGTAGAAAGGTGGTACTCATATGGAAGTAGCTATCTTAAAGCATTCGCAGCGTAAGCTGCTTTTTTTATGCCATAAAATGTTAATTCGTAAAGAAAGTTTGAATAGATTGACTGTATATGTTATTATTTCGAGGTAAAATCAATAAGAAATATTAAAGAGAAATATGAATGTTTAACAAATACAGAAATATAAAAAAGATTGGTCTTGTGTTAATAGGTCTTGCCTTAGTTATATTTTTAATAACCAATGTAAGAATCCGTTCTGTTGATTCCTACAGAAAGCAATTCAGTAATATGGCAGATTCGGGTCAGACGCAGCCAGCCAGACCAGATAATAATGATAGATTACAGGATGAAACCATCAGTACAGATAATACAAATGCCACAGACAACGACAGGTTTGACGGAACAGGTGATGGAGCAGTTTCAGATGACAATTCTGCATCTGAATCAGTGGATAATAAAACAGCTACATATAATAATTCCGGATCAGGCACCAATGAATCAGACAGGAGTAACGGAAACGCCGTATCAGGTGGCAATGATTCAGAAAGCAGCAATTTAGGGAATAATACTTCAGGAAGTAACAATTCGGGAAATGATGATTCAGGGAATAATTCGCAGAATACCAGACCGGCAGGCAAGGTAATCAGTTGTACTATAGAGATAAGATGCGATAATGCGACAGCAAGAAAAGATAGCATAGCTAATCCGGGAATACGTGATGCAATCCCTGATGATGGAACTATACTTGAAGTTACAACATATACCGCAGCGGAAGGCTTTACTGTATATGATGTTCTTGCAGCGGTTACAGCAATGCATAATCCTGTGATTCCGATAGTTGCTAATTATGATAAGTCGTATGTATCAAGCATTAATAATCTGTCGGAGAAGAATGTAGGACCACATAGTGGCTGGACTTACAGAGTTAATGGAGTTATGTATATGATAGTAGCTAATCAGTATACAGTAAAAGATGGAGATGTAATAAAATGGATATACGTGTGCCAGAAGGACGACAAGTAACTAAATATTCAGCATTTTCAGTAATGCATCCATGGACGAATTTCATCTATATTGCACTGGTGCTGGTAATAACCATGTTCACAATGAACCCGGTTATGCTGGTGGTTTCGTATGTTGGTTCACTTGCTCTTGGAATATATATGCAGGGAGGTTCTTTTATTAAGAAGAATATTATGATAACAATTCCTGTTGTTATATTCTCTGTATTAATCCAGCCAATTTTTAATCATAGCGGAGTTACACCGTTATTTTATATTAACGATAACATGGTATGCCTTGAGAATATAATATACGGCGCAGTTATAAGTCTTTTATTAATTGCAGTCATACAATGGTGCAGTGTTGCAGCCAGTTATCTTTCTTCAGAGAAAATGATGTATCTGTTCGGAAGTTTTATTCCTTCTGTTGGCATGATATTTTCTATGATATTAAGAATGATACCGCTTATGAGAAAGAGATACAGACAAATACATGACGCACAGATGGGACTTCGAGGAGTGGAGAATAAGAATGGCATCTTTGAAAAAATCGGACATTTTGCGAATGAATTTTCAACTCTTATAACATGGTCACTTGAAAGCTCAATGGAAACTTCTATGTCTATGGAGAGCAGGGGATATGGACTTAAAGGAAGGACAAGCTTTAACAGATTCAGATTCACACTAAAGGATACCTTTACGATAATTATAATGCTTGTATGTTTTGTGATGGCTGTTATTCCAATAGCAGGAAAGAAGCTTGCAGTATATTATCTCCCTGTAATATATTATACGAAATCAGGTGTAGAAGGAGTGCTGGCAGTTACAGCATTTGTAATACTGACAGTGATTCCATTGATAATAGAGATAATAGGAGATGTGCAGTATAAGAGACGAAGTTCATATAACGAAAGGTAATTGTATAATGACAGACACAATTATTAATGTTTCATCACTTTCTTTCGGGTATGCAGGAAGTGATGTATTGGTACTTGAAGATATAACATTTGATATAAAGAAGGGCGAGGTTGCGCTGATTATAGGTGCCTCGGGAAGTGGAAAGACTACGCTTCTTAAGATGCTTGATAAAAGCATGATTCCAGAGGGAAGGCTTAGTGGAAAGGCAGAATATTATGGCAGACAGATAAGCAGCTTAAGTCAGGCAGAAGCTGCAGTTAAGATTGGGTATGTCGGACAGAATCCTGACAACCAGATTGTTACTGATAAGGTGTGGCATGAACTGGCATTTGGACTTGAAAATCTCGGCGTGCCTAATGCAGATATAAGGCGCAGGGTTGCAGAAATGTCTGAGTATTTCGGAATTACCGGCTGGTATGATAAGAATACAGAGGAATTGTCTGGCGGACAGAAGCAGCTTCTTAATCTTGCTTCCATAATGGTTATGAGACCGGAGGTTTTATTGCTTGATGAGCCGACTGCACAACTTGACCCACTTGCTAAGAAGAAGTTCATAGACACAGTTCTGGAGCTTAACAGGGATTTTGGAATAACAATTATGTGTGTTGAACATAATCTTGCGGATATCTATTCTAAGGTGGACAGAGTGCTTGTGCTTGAGGATGGAAAGCTTATATATAATAATACTCCGCAAAAAACGGCAGAATGTCTTGTTAAGACAGAGAATCCGCTTGTGTACGGGCTGCCTTCATCTGTAAGGATATATGAGGGGTGTAAGACGGATATTACATTTGAAACAGGCTGTCCTCTTACGGTTAAAGAAGGCAGGGAGTGGGTGGCAAGCCTTAATATTAAAGGAGACTCATATGTATCACAGGATAAGCATTATGAAGCTGGGGAAACAGCTGTTTCAGTTAAAAATGTGTTCTTCAGATACACTAAGAATTCTGCAAATGTACTTGAAAATATCAGCTTTGATATAGAAAAGGGCAGGATAACTGCTTTGCTTGGAAGCAACGGAGCAGGAAAGACGACGCTTTTAAGACTTATGTCAGGAATTAAAAAGCCTATATCCGGTAAGGTGAAGGTGAATGGAAGATGTGCGGTGCTTCCGCAGAATCCAATGGCACTGCTTAGTCAGATAAGTGTTGAGGAAGAGCTTGCATCGGCAGTCATGGATAAGGGGAATGTGTCTGTTAAGGATATGGACAGGAAACAGAGAATTGAACTTGCCTTTAATATGCTGGAGCAGACGGGACTTCTAAGGGTGAGAAAGCAGCATCCGTATGATTTGAGTGGAGGGCAGCAGCAGAGGCTTGCATTTGCAAAGATTCTGCTGTATGAACCGGATATTATTCTGCTTGATGAGCCAACTAAAGGAATTGACCCGTTCTTCTGTAAAAAGATGGGTGAATGGCTGGAAGAATTAAAGAATATGGGGAAAACTATTGTGATAGTTTCACACGATGTGGAATTCTGTGCATTATTTGCCGACAAATGTGGATTAATATTTGACAGAAACATAGAAAGTTACACAGATTCACACAGCTTCTTTGCAGGCAATATATTTTTCACAACGGATACTAACAGGATTATGTCCGATTTTTTCAAAGATTGTGTAACATGTGATGAAGCTGTTGAAGCGATTCACAGATGTTTAGAGGATAATAGATAATGAGTGTTAATTATATGCTTATAAGCATTATTATACTGGCTGTTGCAATTGCCATTCCTTTCTTTACATTTGAAAAGAGGAAGCCGAAGGCAAGGCATGTTGTGATGATTGCAGTTATGTCAGCTCTTACAGTTGTTGCTAATATAATATGTGCGTATACGATACCGATTCATGCTGGTACAGCACTTGTCATAATAACGGGAATTGCATTTGGACCACAGACAGGCTTTCTTACAGGTGTACTGTCAAGATTTGTATGTAATTTCTTTATGGGGCAGGGCGTATGGACCCCGTGGGAAATGACTGCGTGGGGGCTGCTTGGTGTTCTTGCAGGAATTGCATTTTACAAACCGGAGCTTGTCGGATATTTTGATGATAAGAAAGAGATTGTAAGAAAGCAGGCAAGAACAGGTCTGTCAGTTATGGCTGTTCCTGTTGTGTGTATGGTTGTGTCAGAGATTGTGGGATATATTGTATATATATTTACTGCAAAGCCGGGAGAGACATTCTTTGGGTGGAGGCTGTATGCTTTCGGACTTGCTGGAATTATTATGGCAGTTCTTCTTATGAGAAGCCGTATACCGTGTAATTTTATCACAGTGACAATATTTACATTTATAAGTGTGTTTGTTATATACGGTGGAATTATGAATATTGCAGCCATGATGATGAACAGCACATATACGGATTCAGGCAGTGCCAATATATCATGGGAGGCACTGAAGCTTCTGTACATAACAGGTGCACCTTATGATGCAATGCATGCGGGTGGAGCGGCTGTATGTGCATTTCTTTTTGGTGATGGACTGCTTGGAAAGCTTACGCGTGCTAGAATTAAATATGGGTTATAGAGAGCTGCTATAATTTGGAAAGCCTACTATAATAGCATTTTTAGGCGATTGAGTGGGTTGATTGAGGTATATGAAGGAATTATTAAGGCGTGTGCCATAGTTAACAGTAATTCTAATAAAGAGTATAAAAGGGTAGCGTGGAAAGTAAATGAAAGAGATAATAATGTATGGATAATCCACGCTCTTGCAGTGCGATATGAGTACCGCGGTATGGGTCTTGCTACTCAACTTGTAAAAAACATCATATCATATGCTAAGTTAGAAAACATTGAAGCCATTCATCTTTATGTAATAGATAAGAACACACTAGCTGACAAGTTATATATCAAAGCAGGTTTTAAATACATAAGTACTGAAAACATTTTTTATGAGGTAGTTGGAAACAGGCAGTTTAGAATGTATGAGTATGTGATAGAGTAGAAAGTATTAGAAATACGCATATAATGTGCAGTATCTGCCTTACAGGAAGCTATAAAAGAAAACTAAAGGGGGATAACAATGGGATTAACGGATACAAGCAAATTTTTAAGTCTTATTTTGCGGCACAAGCCGGAAACAATAGGAATCAAACTTGATGAACATGGCTGGGCAGCATGCATGGAAAGCCTGTGGTTTATAGGGTGGCAGCCGGAAAGATGGCAGATGAAGGATTTGAGTTTTTCTTATCTGTAAATGGAGTATGGCTTGTGAAGGCTGTTCCGGCAGAGTATTTAAGCAAATTATAGTAATATATGAATAAAAACTAAATATAAAAAGCAATAGTAAAGAAGGAATGATTGTGAATATAAGATATGCAACAATGGCTGATTTAGACGATATTGCATCGGTTGAATCTGTATGTTTTCCTGTCTTAGAGGCAGCAACTAAAGAAGAATTTGAGCAAAGAATAAAAT
>ERZ836441.165-NODE-165-length-78846-cov-3.835172_pt1 | contig 78846 bp, 85 predicted proteins | sample MGYA00519686_ERZ836441 | MGnify/ENA primary metagenome ERZ836441 (study PRJEB31850, sample SAMEA3708800) | human gut metagenome | biome: human gut; feature: human-associated habitat; material: faeces | place: China | collected 2014 ...
CGCTCTCATAACTGCTCTTGCAGTGTTCCCTCTGCCAGAAGAACAGCCCGTCCACGAGCTTGCGGGGCCATGCGCGGATGCCTGCCTGTTCCCACCGCCAGCATCGGCTGCTCAGTGTCTCGTCGGGCCAGCCCATGTTCGCTTTCCGTAGGTCACGCGGATACCTCTTCACCCGGCATTACGATATTCACGGCAATGGACTGCACTTCCTCAACCGTAGTACACACATCAAGCCGATCTTCCAGTGCCTGCCGCTGGCCGATGATGGAGCCGGACGCCACGGCGAAGGCGTCGGCCTTGGCGAGCACCCTGCGCACAAGCTCATCAAGAGGGATGCCCCGAGCCTGCGCCAACGCCGAAAGAAGCGGCGTTGAAGCCGTGGCGTCGGCGGCATAGGCGCGGGCCTCGGATTCCTGTTTGTCGAACGTCGCGAGTTCTCGGTCAGGGTAGGTCGCCGTGAGTGTGGCTATGGCCCTGTCCGCAGCCGCGTTGATTTCGGAGAGTTTGGCGGCCTTCACTTCATCAAGCGTCGGTACGGGCGGGACGTAGGGCTGCTCCTCGGTTACCATCTCCGGGTGTGCCTCGGCGTATGCGTCGACATCAGCCCACAATTCAGCGAACTGACGGCGTACTTCATCGGGGACAGTATCATCATCGGGATGCGGCACGCAGAGCTTGCCGACCACGTATGAGCGTGTCTCTTTTCTGTAGATGATGGTTCCGTAGTCTTTCGCCATTTTGCTTCTCCTATGCGCTTCTGAAAGCCATTCCGTCCATGAAAGCATCTGGGTATCCCGGGTAATTAGGTGTCAAAGTTGTACCTCCCGGACTTTCCCCGATGACCATATCGATCCATTTTTCATCTGTTGCTACAAGATACATATATTTCCATGTACCGTAATTAGGCAGCGTATGCGTTGTCTTCACAATGATCATGTCCATGCCTTTGAGCCCAAACGCATTCTGAGCCTCGCTTGCAAAAGCGACGGAGAGCGCACTTTCAGCCTTGCCGCCAAGCGCATTCGCACTCCCGGCGGTATCTGCGTATCCGGCGCTATCAGCTTTTCCGTGCACCGCCCTACCGTCAAGATAGAGCTCGCCATTATCGGGGGAGTAACGCATCGCCAGCCCCTCTTTTCCGCGTGCCCCTGAGAACTTGATCAGGCGCACGCTGTCAGCAAAAAGGCGCTCTATCTGCACATCACTGAGCCGCATCGGGCAATCAGTCGAAATCTCTCTCGTACCGTCCTCATGCGTTACGGCCGCGATTGAGGCGATCACACCGGAAGCATTCTTTGCAAACATCTGCGTCCGCTTCGCGTTGTCGGAAGCGTGTTGTATGATATCGAACCCGCCCATGATCACGCTGTTTTTGTCGCCAAGAAACAGGCCGCGTTCGGTGTTGGCAGAGGGTGCCGATCCGATCACATTTGCGGGATCATTGATCTGGATACTGCCAGTCACGATGCCGCCGCCCAGAGGCAACTTGGCCTGCGCAGCATCGTAGGCGGTCTTGACCGCAGTTGCCGATGCAGCCGTCGCCGAGTCGGTAAGATTGACCCGATCCGTCAGCTTTATTTTTTGCGCAAGTATGAGCGCGGATATGGCGGCGGCAAGCTGCGCGTTGTCTGTGTCGCTGGGTACAATGCCTGCAGCAGCAAGTACGCTTAGTATTTCCCGCTGCGGCCGTTCAATGGCCGCAGCAGGAACAATGCTGCCGAGAATACCGGCTTCGGGGTTGCCGTCATGATATGAGGCGTTCGGGTCGGCCGCTCCGAGGGGAGGAACATATTTCATGGGGGCACCTTCCTAAAAAAGATGCCCCCATGATATGGAACGGAATAAAATCAGTCTTTGAAAGGGCTTTAGGAAAACGGGTTATTCGTATCCGACGATCAGGACGGTATGCGCCGGTTTCGCCGCGCGGAGGAGGCACTCGACTTCACGGGCCGGATCGAATGCCGAAAGCCGCTCACCGCAGGATGAAGAACCGCACCGAAAGGACGTAACGCGCTGACCGCGAACCGTCACCGTCCAGCAAAACCGCACGTCTTCCGGTCCGGACAGGGGGTCCCCGCACCGTGAAAGCCCGGCGACGAACGGCCTGTATTCCGTAATTTCGATTTCAACGCCCGCGATCGCGGCAAGGCGTTTGAAAAACGCCGGGGTCTGGCCGCCGACGCGGGTAAGCACGTTGACGACGGCGGCCCGTCTGCCCTGTAACGACGTAACGGAATCGTCGGCCGCGCATTCCCCCGGGAGCCCGCAGACGCGCTCCCAATCCGTAATGAGCTCAATGCTCGATCGGGGATCGGACTCCCGCACAAGATCATTGGAACGCGCGTCGACGCGCTCGAAATCATCGGCAAGGGCGGCGAGAAGCCGCACCCAGATGCTTTCGGGCTCGCGGGGAAGAGCTGCGCCCGGCGGCTGCAAGGCGAGAAGCTGGGAAAGGTAATCGGCGCTCATTCAGTCACCCACTCAATGCTTCCGGGAACGACGATATGCCCGGTTTCGGGCGTGACGTTCGCCGTGGGGGAAAGGATGACGTGATCCTCTTCCTTTTCCGTGAGGGAAAGCGCCTCATGCAGGCGTGAGAGGAAGACAGTACCGCCCGGAACGGCGTCGCGCCGAACCGCCGCCCAGAGGTTCGTCTCGGCGGCGAGACGGATCGCGGCCGTGTCCGGCGTAATCCGCAGCCGCAGATTGAGCGGATCGGCTACGGGAAGGACGACATACACATCGGCCGTCACGGGGCGTACTGTTTCGATATGCGCGGCTACGGCTTGCCTGTCCCCGTCTTTGGGGACGCCGTCGGGATAGGTACCGTCCATCATGAAGCGTACGGTCACGGTGCCGCGCCCCATTTCCTGCGTCACGAACGCCCGCGTCACGCCGGGAACCTCAAGCGCCCACTGTTCGTAGTCGGCCTGCGTCCCGCCCATCGGCGTCCTCTGAATGGTTGCGAGGAGTCGGCTTTTCAGGCTTTCGTCCGTCTCTTCGTCCGTGCCGCCGGTAAGCCCGTCCGCGGCCTGAACCCGCGAGTCGAGCCCGGAAACGGGGGAAGCGAGGGCGAGAACGGTTCCGACCGGGGCGTTGCCCGCCGTTCCCGCGTCGACTGCGGAAAGGAAAGCGGTTCCCGTCCCGTCGTCTCCGACGATGGCGTCGGAGACGACGGCATACCGGACGGCGTCCGAACGCAGGCAGATCGTCCCCTCGGGTAGGACGGCCCCGGGCGTGCCCGTAATCGAGACGTCTCCCGAAGCGTGTCCGGCGGCCTTGCGTGAGACGCCCCAGATGGACGCCCAGCGTTCGAGGTGTTCCTCTTCCGCCGTGTCGGGCATGAGCTGGCGCGCAAGCCAGTCGAGATACCCGTAAAGGCCGTGCTCGGTTCCGGCGCTCATGCGCGCGACGATGCCCGAGAGGCTGCGCCGTAGCACGGCGTCCGTTCCCGGGAGGCGCGACTGCATGGAAGCGGCGGATCGGGCTATGAGCAGATCAAGAGGGGGGCGGTTGAAAGGCATGTTTACTCCAATGGATAGGAAAAGGCATATGTCGAGGATTCTCCGGTGACGCGTGTGATGTTCACGGCAAGGGAAAGTAGGCCGAGGCGCGGCATGGTCGCCGAGACGTCGACGCGGCTTGCGACGCCGTCGTCGACAAGCCACCGGAGCGCTTCGCCGGCGTAGTCGTGCGCGCGGCGCAGGACTTCCGGAAGCGTCTTTTCCCGCGAAAGGAGCCAGAGCCTTGACCCCGTCCGGTCCCGCTCGGCTGCGGGGGCCACGGTGTCGGCCCAAAAGCCCCGGCGATCGGTGCCGCCGTCGGGAAGCGCGTCGTCGGCGCGGGCGCGGGCGTCGAGAAAAAGGCTGAGGATGACCGCCGTGGCCAGCCCGTCTTCAAGGACGAGATCGTGGCCTTCGACGGTCGCGTCCGCGCCCCACCCGTTCCATGTCAGCTTGAAATCGCTCATGTGCGTTATCCCTGCGGCTGCCCGGTCGTGTCGTTTCCAGACTGTACGCCGGTATGGACATGCGCCTGTAAGGAAACCGTTCCGGCGACGACGTCGCCCGTCGTCTTAAGCGATCCCGTGAACGTGGACGCACAGGCTCCGCTCCCGGTTCCGCCGAGAGAGAACGAGGGGGTCTTGATGGACGTTCCGGCGCTGGCCGTCAACCGGATGGTTTCCGTAACGCCTTCAAAGGTCTTACAGTCCACAAGAAAGGTTTCCGTCGTGAGGTGAACCTTTCTACCCCTCCCGAAGACGAGCTTGTCGCCCTCGTCGGTGTAGAGCGCGACTTCCCCGGTCTTCAGGCCGCGCAGGCGGTACCGGCGGTTGCCGAGGTTGAGCGCGACGCATGAGGCGCGCTGCCCGGCGACGTTCAGTACGACGCCCTCGGCCCCCGGGTGCGGATTACTGGTGAACCCGTAGGGCTCGGCGTGCTCGACGCCGCCCATGCTTTCGTCGGCCATGATCACGACGTCGAGCGTCTGAAAACCTTCCCCGGATCGGACTGCGGAGAGGATGCAGCGCCCGATGAGCGTCGCCATGCGTCGGCGAAGCGGGGCGAGAAGCCTTTCGTAGTTCATCACGACTCCTTTGTATCGGCTCCGGGCCAGCGGAACGTTTCCTTGTCCTTTTTGCCCTTTTTCGGGCTGATAGGCTCGACGTCGAACGCCTCGGGCGGATTCAGGGTAAGCTCCGAGCGGTATCCCCGCTCGTCAAGCGTCCACCCGACGGAGCCGACGAGCCACGTCGCCTCAAGCCCCATGAAGGGATCGACGATGCGGACAAGCACGTTCGGCATCCACAGCGCGTCGCCGTCCTTCCAGCCGTACACGGTATAGGTCGCCTGATTCCCCTTGCCGTACCGGACGTTGACTTCCCACTGCGCCCGCTTGTTCGCGCCCTGATGTTCCTGATCGGCGACGAGCACGAGAGGCCGATGGCGCGGGACTGCGGCGTCCGTCACCACGGTTTTCTGCTGTGAGGCGCTCTTGCCGTTCCACGTTTCCGTCGCCGCCGTCTGGCCGATGACGGTGACGCTCGAGAAGCGGTCGCGCATGGAGAATTTACCCTTGCCTTCAAAGACGTTCTTGCCGAGTTCGAGGACGGTGGCGGCTTTCTTTTTGCTTGCCCGGCAGATGACGAGCCGCCCGCGTCCGTCGGTCGTGAGCAGGACGCCCTTTGCCCGGGCAAGCTGCTCCAGCGTCTCGAAAACGGTATCGCCGGGGTTCGTCTTGAAGCCGGGGACGACGCCGACGCCCGTTTCGTCGACCACCTCGATGCCGAACGGGGACGCAAGGGACCGGGCCACGGCCGCGAGCGTCGCGCCTTTGAGCTGCGTCGAGGGCGGGCAGCAATCCACCAGATCGCAGGTCTTGTCGCGCCCGGTGACGGATACCGTGTGCGAGGCCGCGTTATACGACGGAGCCACGTCGTCGACGTATCCTGTGATGACGGGAGCGCCGTCAACGGTAACGACGCATGAGGCCCCGAGCTCGATTTTCGCAGGGATCGGCTGCCCCGGCCAGCGCTCGGTGATCGAAAGCTCGAACGTTCCGGTGACTTGCCCGATCCCCCGGCGGATGCTGATCTTGGTCCAGCCGCTATACTTCACGCCGTTGATTTCAAGGCGCACGTCGGGCTTTTTCATTTTGTCAGCCACGGATCACCTCCAGAGGGACGCCGCCCGGAACCCGTCCGGGATGCCGGATGCGGTTTCTGGCAACGATGACGTCGGCCTGCCCGACATCTCCGTAGAGCCGGTAGGACGCCGCGAGCGCGGGCATGGACATGGAAAGGGTCGCGCTTCCAAGCTTCGGAAGCTCGGCCCCCCGCGTGGTCAAATCCTCGTTGACGGCGACGGCGAGCTCGGAAAGCGCCGTAAACAGGGCGTCGGAACAGTTCGCGCGCTGGACTTCATCTATGGCCTCGAGAACGGCGTCCCGAGATGCCAGCGCGTCGTCCGCCGTGCCGTAGTCGGCATCGGCGCTTTCGATGGCCGCCTCGATGACGGCCCCGGCGGCGATAAGGTCGATAAGCGGCGTCGCGGCCCGGTTCGCCACGGTCGACGCGACGACGCCCGGCGTCTCCGGAGAGGGCGTCCAGCCACCGATCCCCCCCGAAGCTCCTCCGGACGACGTCCCGCCGCCGATGGAGCCGCCCCCGGCCTGCGGCCATGACGTTTCGCCAACGATTCCGGCGATGACGCCGTTTGACGTGACGAGCCACGAGCTTGCCGTTCCCGCGCTCTTTTTGCCGAGAAGCGCCGTAAGGGCGTTCATCTTCAAACCGGACGTCGCAATGCCGCCAAGCTGGCGGATGGTTCCCAGATACCCGAGGAGCCGGCTGGCGAGACGATCCGGAAGCGCAAGGACGCTTGACGCGGCGGACTGCGCCCGGGAAAGGATGGAAAGCGGCGTGCCGAGAAAGGCCGTCGCCTCGGAAAGCAGGGCCGGGACTTTCCCCGCGAGCCCTTCGAGGTCTTCGAGCAGCGGCATGTACTCGTCGAGAAAGCCCGCCGTGGCCGCTTCCTTCGCGGCTTCCGCCTTGTCGAGGACATTTGCCGCCGTGTCTTTCTCGACGTCGGGTTCGACCGGCTGTCCGGCTTCGACGAATGAAATGGAAAACGTACAGTATCCGCCCTCGCGCGTCGTTTCCTTGAGCGAATACCCGTCGACGGAGACGGACAGCTCGCCAAGATACGGATGGATGAGTGTTCCCGGGCCGGAAGCGTTCAGCGCTTCCCGGAGCTTGTCGCGCCGTTCGGCGTAGCCGCTCTTCCCGTTGACGAGGAACGCCTCGATCTGCCATTTGCCAGCCTTTTTGCCGAGGTCTTCGGCGTACGGCGTATCCCGCAAGGGGTACTCGTGCAGCTCGACGCGGCGGCCTCCGCTTTCCGAATGGCTCTCGACCTCGAAGGCCACGCCGCGAAACGACGCGGGGCGCAGGTTTTCCCATGTCTTTGTCATAGATCAGTCCATCGTCATGGTACCCTGCATGTTCAGGGCTTCATAGTAAACGTCAATATCCCCGGGGCCGGACGTGCTTTCAATGCTGGCCTGTCCGCCTTCAACCTTGATTTTGATTGTGGACTCGGCCGCCAGATTTTCGGCAAGCTCGGCACTCTTTGCCGATATTTCCGCGCCGATCGCCTTTGCCTGATCCCTGTCCGTGAGCTTGTCTCCGATCATCTTTCCGAGCCCTTCCCCGGCTTCCGTCCCGAGCCACCCGCCGATGAGCCCGCCGAGCGCTCCGCCTATGGCCGTGCCGAGGCCGGGAATGATCGAACCGATGGCGGCTCCGATCGCGGCCCCCCCGGCGGCTCCGCCCCAGCCGCCCACGGCGGCACCGGCCGCCTCGGAAACGCCGCGAACCTTGTCGTCCGTCGTGGCGTTCGGGTCCATAATGACGCTGCCCGCTTCGATGACGCCGCCGATGACGGCGACGGGAGCTCCGGCCTTGGCCGCAAATTTTCCGGCGGACGCGCCGTTTCGCGCCGCCTGCTTGCCGAAGTCGGCGATACGGGCCATCCGTCCGCCTTTTCCAGGAAGCCTCGGCGTCCTGACGGGAGCGCCGGGTTTTCCGGAGGCCGCGCCTCCCTTGCCCCCCGCCTGCCCGGAGCCGCCGTTTACGAGATCCGAAAGCGCGCCGTCCGTCAGGGATATGCGGTCATTGACGATGTACACGGGCAGAGGCAGGGGAAGCCGCCCGAGTCCCATTCCTTTGACGGCGTTGCCGAGAACCCCGCCACCGAGCTTGCCGAGCGTTTTCCCGCCGAGCTTCAGGGCTCCGAAACCGCCGAGCGCGGCAAGGCTTCCGCCCACGAGCAGCTCCTTTCCCCCTATCTGCTGGGTATCGAGGATATACTTGATGCCGTCGTTGATTGCGTCGTTGATCGGTCTGGCGAAGTTGTCGGCGGCGTCCCAGAGGGCCGCCTTCAAGCGGGCCGTCTGGTCGACGGCGTTGTCAATGGCGGCGGGCAAGTCTTTTGCAATGGTGCCTTCCGCATTTTTAATTTCGGTTGCCATGTCGCGAGCTTCATTGACGACGCCCTGTTGCAGCAACATGGCGAGTCCGCGCTGCGTATCCAGATCCGTCTTTCCGAATGCCGCGAACATCCCTTTCGCGCGCATTTGATCCGTAGAAAATTTTCCATACCGGGCGGACATGTCGGCAAGGACATCAAATGGATTACGACGATTGCCCGTCTTGTCGAAGAATTTGACCCCGGTGATCTTTTCGGCTTCTTTGGAGTAATTCTGATTGTTGAACAGGCGCAATGTTGAATCGGCAAGCGTGGCCAGACGCTCCGGATTTCTCTCGACAAGCGACAGTCGTTCTATAAAGGCCAGCGTGTCCTCAAAAGAGAGGCCCGCCTGTGCCGCATTCTGTCCGATTCGCGCAAAGATACTTGATAAGTCTTCAAGTTCAGCATTTCCAAGCCGTCCGGCTACAGTCATTTGATCGAGGATGCGCTTGCCGGTTTCAAGGTTCGACAAATCGAACTTGAATGATTGGGCGGCGACGGACATGGCTGAGCCCAACACTTCACCTTGTGCTCCAGTGACGGCCATTGCCGGATTGATCGCCTTGATGGTTGCCAACGCCTCGTCGAAGCTCTGGCCGGACTGGATCAGTCCATAAAACCCTTGCAGCAAGCTGTCATAGGATTGACCAGTCTCGTTCGCCATGCCGTGCAGCTCTTTTCTGAGGCTTTCGGTCTCGCCGCGGGTTTTCCCGGCCGTCTGCGCGACACGGATCAGCATTTTATCAAGTTGCGCCGAATCCATCACGGCTTTCGTCGCCTTGTAGGTAATGCCAGCCCCGGCAATCATGGCCGTGTACCGGTTCCCCATGCCGTCAAGGCCGCGTCCCACGGAAGCCGCCGCGTTTCGCAGGCCCGAAAAGGCGCGGCTTCCGCTGTTCGACAGGCCGGTGAGGGCCTGAGCGTACTGGCGGGCGCGGGATTGCAGGTTGCCCGCAAGGTCTACTATGAGCGATACTTTCATGCTTCTTTCCGGGCGCGGTTGATGGTGTGCAGGAGGCGGACGAGACGGCGGAGAGGCAAGCGCTCGGCCTCGGCAAGGGACAGGCCCGACAGGCGGGCCAGCCCCAAAAGCGCAAGGTCGAGGTTACGCATCCCCGCCAGCGTCTCGCCCCCGGGATTCAAGGCTTTCTCCCTCATGAAGCGAGGAAAGCAGATCGAGCCCGTCGGCAGCCAGACGCAGCCGCTCGAAGTCCGCTATGGAAAGCCTGCCGAGCTCTTCAACGGAAAGCGGGCCGTTGTGGGTGCTGTCCCCGCCGCGAAGTCTTTTCACCTGTCGGCGCAACAGCTCGATCCCCATGCGGGCGGGGGAGGAAACGAGCGTGACGGCGTCCCGCGAGCGGACGACTTTTTCGGACGCTTCCTGCGCGTCGATAAGGTCCCGGGCGGTGAGTTCGCGCAATTCAGCTTCGGTATAGAGGACCGTGCCGATGGTCACGCCGTCCGCAAAAGTGACGATATGGGAATCAGCGAGGAGGGCCGTGACCGCGTCCTCGGCTTCGGAGAACTTCGCGGCGGCATCGATAACTTGAGACATGGCTACATCCTTTCGCAGGACACGGCGGAGAACTTGAGGCCCGCCGTGCCGTCGGTGGTTTTGAGGCTGGCGGGCTCCATGATGAACGCCTCGCGCAGCACGTACTTGTCCCCGCTGTCCGTCTCGAAGATGACGGTGGCGTCGGTGATCGCCGAAAGCGCCGTGAGGTCGGTGTCGGACGTGTGCGCCACCGAACACTCGAGCTCGGGAGCGACCGTCTCTTCCTTATACCCGTAAACCTTGCCGCCCCCGGTGACGGCCTCGCGGTTCGCGCCGCCGGGGTTCAGGGTCGCGTCGTCCGTGCTCCGGATTTCGGAACCGTTGACGCGGATGATGCATTTGCCGGTGAACTGCATGGCTGCCTCCTACAAGACGAAGCCGATCTTCATGGCGAAGATGCGGAATTGGTTGACGAGATCGGGCGGAGAAAGGACGTCGACGCGGTTGCGGTCGTCCTTGTTGCGCTCCACGATGAGATCGGCCTTGTACTGGTCGAAGTTTTCCACGATTCCGGCTTCTTCAAGTTCACGGTACAGGGCGAGAAGCTCGCCCCGGATGACGGACGGCGTGACGATCGCCTGCCCCGGCCCGAAGCGCGTCCCGTCCGACGCCAGCTTGTGACGGGGGAACTTCTGGAGGATGCGGGCGCGGGTGGCGTAGCGGATGTAGCCGAGCGTCGCCGGGGTGTTGACGTCGAGATACGACGGATCGGGCATGTTCCAGACGTTGGTCTGGTACATGGTGACCTGTCTCTCGATGGCGACGACGTCCCCGGACTGCACCATGAACGTCGCGATCCCGTCATGGAGAAGGACGTTGCGCTCCTCCATCGTCCAACGGTCGGGAAGCGCCGGGGGAATGACGCCGGGAAGCGCCAGCGTCTGCAAGGGCCGCGCGGGATCGGTTTCCAGAGACGCGATCGCGGTCACGGCGTTGACGGCCGCCCAGATATACGGCGGCGTCGGGGATCTTCCCGTCCCCATGCAGGTCACAAGGTGGGAATTCCGGGCGTTTCCGTGCGTCGACGTTTCGCCGAGCGTCCCGCGAAAGGCCGTGAAGGCGATGGATTCCGCCTGCTTCATCGGCCCCCAGCGGAGATCGAGCTCGGACTCAAGCGCCGTCATGTTCGCGGCGTCCGTCCACGGCATGACGATGCCGTGCCACTGTTCATCGCCGAAAGCCGCGATGGCGTCCGTGACGCTCGGATTCGCCGTACCGCCCGTAAACGCCGTGCATGTCGCGACAAGCCCGGCGGGCGTGTCTTCGCTGTACACGTTGAGGCGCAGATCAAGATCGTTTCCGGTAAGCCCGGCCCAGCGGCACGTCAGCGTCACGGCCTTTTCGGCGGCCTGCGCCGTGACCGGAAGCGTCGCGTCGGCGTTGACGGCCGAAGCGAGGCGCGTCGCCACGGCCGAAAGTTCTTCGCCCGCAACAACCTTGCACGATACGGACACGCCGCCGACGTAGAGCCAGAGCGTGCCGCTTTTCGTGGTGGAGCCGGAAAGCGTCACCGTTGCCGCCGCCTTCTGGCCCGATTCGTTGTCTTCGGCGGCGAGCGCCCACGTCTCGACATAGCCGTTGGCCTTTTTGACGGCCGCAAGCATGGCGTGCAGCATGGAGCCGACGCCGAAAAGCTTTGCTGCCTGATCGGCTGAGGTGACGAGGACGGGCGAAAGTTTCGGGTGCGTCCCGGCGCTTGTCTTCTGCCCGAGCACGAGGAGCCTGTACGGATTCGCCGCCGTGCCCGATACCGCGTTTTCGTTGTTGAACTCGACGTACGCGAGCGGCACGCGGATCGTCGTGGGAATGTTGTCTAAGCTAATCGCCATGTTTCACCGCCTTGCCCGTGTCGGGCGTCGCAAGGGTGACGTCGCCGTCCTTCAGGCGACGGAGCCAGTACGGCGAGCGGGGGACGGCAAGCCCTCCCGCCGGGAGGGGTTCCCCCGTCTCGGGGTGGCGCACGAGACGCCCGGAAACCGGTTTGACGTTGAGCCTATTCATGGTTTTCTCCTCTCACGGCGATGATGTCGTCGGAGTAGATATGCGGTGCGCCGGTTTCGTCCGGCACGGTTTTGAGCTTGAGCCCGAGCCGCAGGAACTCCGCGAGCGGATCGTTCCACGGCGCGGGAACCTTTCCGGCGTCGGGATCGGTCGGATACCGATCCGGAGCCGTAAAATCGATGAGCGGCGGCATGATGACGCGCTGCCGCCATGCGACGCCCCAGAGCGAGACGAGGCGGCCGCCGGAAAGCCCGGGGAGCGAACCGTCGAACAGGTTGTCGGCGCTGATGTTTTCGGGCCGGTTTTCCACGCATTGCAGGTTCCAGTTCTCGCCGTTGACCACGGCGAGCACGCGGGGAAGGATCGACAGCGCCACCTCGTCCGCGCCGACGCCGCCCTTTCCCGCCCCGGCCACGATATACACGCCGATCTGGAGCTCTGCGGCGTCGTTGCCGCGCGCCCGGTCGACGCCGAGCACCTTCAGGACGGAAACCCTGAGCGCGGGGGCCGCCATGCACAGCCGACCGAGCTCGGCGGTATCAATGACGCCGGGGTGCCCCGCGACATCGACTTCTTTCGGCATCGCCTCTTTCAGCCGGGTGACGATCGCCTCGCGCAGTTCGTTGAAAACCATTATTTAATCTCCCTGACGAAACCGGCGATCCAGTCTTCCGTCGTCTCCATGATGTGATCCTCGTCCTCGCCGTTTAGCCCGAGTGCGGGACGCGCGGGCATGGTGACGGCCTTTTTCATGACGAACGATTCCCCGATCCTGAACCGCAGCGCCCCGGCGTTCTTCGCCCGGATGACGCCGCCGAAGTGATGGATGGCCGCGTATTTTGCGTTGCTGCCTACCTCGACGGAGTCATGCCCGACCTCGCGTGTGTAGGAATCCCGGAGCCGCCCCGTCTTGATGAGCGTCTTGCGGTTTTCTTCCCGTACCCCCAGCGATACCGGCCACTTTCCGCCGTTTGGGTCTTTTCCCGCCTCGAAACGGCGGTTCGTCGTGGCGACGATCTCGGAACCGATGGTTGCGAGGAGTTCTTGCGTGTCCGCCTTGCCGAGCGCGCGGCGAACCTTTTTTGTCATTTCCCGCAAGGGGGAGGCGTCCCCCGTAAGCGTAAGTGAAGGGCCGCCCATCACATCTTCTCCAGCTCGGTTTGAAAGTCGGACGGCGGCGCGTAATACGCCATACCGCCGGAAGCGCTTCTGGCAAGTTCGGGAATGCCGAGCGACACGTCGCCCTTGGCTATGGCCTTCAAAAGTTCCCGCGCGGCCTTCGCCCGCCGCTCGAAGAGGTCCGCCGTTTCCGGCGCGTTCCTCGGTATTGCGTCGACGGCGAGATCCACGGCGATGCGCCGCAGGACCGGCGGCACGGATTCCACGGGAAGCCGGTAACGCCCCCTGAGCGCGGCGTCGATCTCGCTGGAGGCTTCCTCAAGAGCCGTCATGAGCGGGGAGGTGTCGGGAAGCCCTTCCTCGGTCCGTCCGGCGAGAAAAAGCCCCGTATCCCCGTACCTGTCCAATATGTCCTGCGGCGTCGCGTACATGGTTTTTCCTTATAGCCGAACGGCCTTAAGCTATGCAGTTCTTGAGGAGCATTCCCGCCCCCTTGGAGACGACAAGCTCTTTCAAGGATTCGCCAGCCCGAACACGGACGCCCCCGCGAAGCCCGACGCCCTGTTCGTCGATCGTCCCGGCAACGGCCGTGCCGTAGGGAACGGTCATCCCCCATGTGACGCCCTTCGAGGTTTCCGCCGTGGGATCAAGGTACAAAAGCGTGCAGTGATTGCCCCAGACCCGGGTGAGCGAGGCGTCCTGTCCCTTTTTGGCGCTGTTGACGTAGCTCGCGCCGATATGGATGTTTTTCAGTTCGAGGAGATCCGCAAGCTGCTGTCTGGTGACGGCCCCTTCGGCGGAAATCGGATAAATCGCCTTCACGATCTGCGGGTGGGTTCTCAGCTTCGACCAGACCGGGGCGGAAAGGATCATGGTGTTCGGGCGCATCATCGGCGTGTCGAGGTATTCGAGAAGCGCCGTGAGCGGCTTCGAGTCGGCGTGCGACCACTGGTTCGAGCCGGACAGTGTGGCGGTGTTCGTGAAGTTCGCCGCATTCTGCGCGGCGGCCGCCACGCGGCACTCGCGGTCGAGCTTGACGAGCCCCATGATGTACTCGACGCTTTCGGCTTGAATGTCCCGCCCGATGGCGCGGCCCTGCTCGATATCGCTCATCGGAATGAGATCATCGAGGCCAAAGTCTTCAATGGCCGCCGTCTGCGTGGTGGAGGACATGGTGACCTCGTTCGGGCGGCCCTTGCGGCCGACGAACGTATTCGGGCGGTTGAACGCCGAAAGATCGTACACGGTGTAGGAAAATTCCAGTTTTCCCACAGGACGTGTCCGGGGCATGACCAGATCGGCGATGTAGTCGGTAACGGGGTTGCGGTACGCGATGGCGATCGCGGTCAGCTCCGGGGAAACGTGAAACGGTGCGGTAGCCATGAGTGCTCCTTAGCCTGCGGCCGCTACGGCGAGCGTGCCGAGGCTGTACTGATAGGGGATGATGTCGCCGGAAGCACCGGACACGAGGGCGAACCCGAGAATGCGATTGCCTGCGGCCGTGGCCTTCACGGCCTTGCCGGAAGCGTCGCTCGTCAGAGGATCGCCTGCGGCCACGGTTCCGCCGAGCGCCACTTCGGGAATGCCGCCGGTGCAGACGTCGACGCGCCCGTTCGAGAGTTTGCCGAGTTCGTCCGTGGTGCCGACAAGCGCCACGGTCGCGCCGGTGGCGGCCTTCACGGCATAGTCGGCGGTGCCGTGGGTTACGATGACGTAGGGGCCGATCTCGCCTTCGGCCTCAAAATTTTTGTAGATGCCGGGAGTTGCCATATTACTGCTCTCCATTATCCTTGCCCGCCTTCACGGCGGAAAGGGCTTCGGTGGTGGTGATGACGACGCCGTCCCTCTTCATCCGTTCCTGATAGGCGACGGCGCGGTTCGCGGCGTCGAGCGGCGAAAGCCCGTCTATGGTTTCGTCGGCCCCGGCGGACTTTTCGGCAAACTCCACCTGCACGGGCAGGCGGGACAGAAAGGTTTTCATGAAGGCCACGGGGGAAAGCTCCTTTCCTCCTTCCGAAAAGGCGATGGTGTCGGACTCGGAGAGGCTCGCCATGAACGCGGCGAGCCCTTCGGACTGCGCCGGGGTAAGGCGGCCTTCCCGGACGGCGGCGGTAACGACGGTTTCAGCTTCGGCCCTGCGCTGACGTTCGGCAAAGGCGGCTTCGCGGGCTTCAAGCTCGGATACGCGCCGGGCCAGCTCCTCGGGGCTTGCGGCGGGCTGCACGGGGGGGACGGTTTTCTTGTCATCGGACATGACGTTTTCCTCGCTGTAGGCGGGTTCGGGGTCTGGAGGGAGGACCAAGGCCACGGTGGCTTGCTCCTTCATGCTTTCGAGAACGCCGTTCGGAATGACGGCGTCGGCCTTTTCCGTTCCGTCGCGCTCGACGATGTAGTCACGCACGCCGCGAAACAGGGACAGTACGCGGGAAAGCAGGCTCACGGATTCATGGTCGGCAAACTCCACGAGAAGCAGATCGTCCTCGGGGCTTTCGGCGAACTCCACCGGGGCAAGCCCCTTGACGGCGGGCGGCTGCGCCCCAAGAAAGCCGACGTGCCGCAGGTAGTACGCGCCGGGTTTGGGGTTCGCGGGGGCTGCGGGACGGTAAAAGCAGGCCGAAACCTTTTTGTAGCGGCCCGATTCGACGAGCTCCGCAAAGGCGGCGTCCACCTGATCGGGCTCGGCGTAGAGCCTGTCCCCGCGTGCGGAAAGCGACTTGACCCAGCCGTAGGCCGGGGCGTCCGTGCGGGGGTGGCCGATGACGATCGGCGCTTCCGAAAGCGCGGGATCATAGGCCGCCGCGATATCGGCGATCTCGGATTCGCCGAACGCGAGCGTCGTCCCGCGCATGTCGGTATGCGTCCCGCCCCGGAAGATTTCGATGAGGTTGGGCATAAGAAAGACTCCTTTCATCCCGTTGTAGCGGACGGGCGGAAAGGAGTCTTTGAAAGGGCTTTAGGAAAACGTGTTTCCCGGCGGGAAACGAACATCCCGCATAAACCGTTTTTAAGGGCGGTTTCGCCCCGACATGAGCCGTTGCCGGGTTTTGAAAAGAAAAGGCCGCGTACCCCGTTTACAGGCGTTTATAAACACATGCCTGCCGCACGGCTTACGTTAATCGTCGGCATCGAAAAACGGCCAGAGCAGGATAAGAAAAAAGAAAACAGTTCATGAAGGACGTTCTTCGGTTTTGCGGAACCGTTCACGGGCCACAGCCACGACATAAAGCCTTGCAAGGGCCTCGATAGCCACATCGACCGGGTACGTTGCAGCCAGCCGGACGAGCCTGTCGCCCGCTTCCGTTGAAGGGGCCGCATTGACAAGATTATAAAACTCGTCCACAGCCTGAAATACCGTCTTGTTCATAATAAACCCTCCTTGGAGGCAGCAGATGTTGTTTCTTGAAGGCCATTGCCCACATTGCAATGAAAAAAGAGGTTTTCATGTGTTCGCGGTAAGCGACTACCGCTCAAGGCGCACCGTTGATGTAATTCAAAAGGCGAATCGGAATATCCATGCTCCCCTTGAAGGCTTCCCCACGCGTTTCTTTGCCTGTGGAACCTGTATTCATTGCGGGGGGCCTGTCCTTTTCGGTCTGGAGATTGACGACTCCGTGCTCTACCTATTGAGGGACTGTATTCAAAATCATGATCGGCGCTATGATGGACCACTTCCCAAGGTCGTCTGCATGTATCCTGAGCCGGAGCCGCCTTATGCCCATTCCGCTCTGCCGGATTCCATCCGAAAGGATTTTATGGAACTGCAACTCATTCTGAAGCAACGTCTTGCCCCCGCCCTCGTTATTTCAGGATGTCGAACTATCCTTGAAATAGCGGTAAAAGAACTCGGGGGAGAAGGTAAAAAGCTGTTTGACCGTATTGAAGACCTCAAAAGCAAGGCCATCATCAACGGTGTGCTGGCCGAATGGGCGCATATCATCCGGGATGACGGAAACAGCGCTACGCACGAAGCAAGGGGAACCCAACAGGAAGCCGAGGAATTAGTGGAGTTTACCAAGCTCTTTTTACAATACACCTTCGAGTTTCCCGCACGAGTCAAGGTATCTCGGGAATCTTTTCCCTTGAAGGGACAAAAGTAGAGAGGTATACTTTTCTCAGCGACGGCATGGGGCGGGATATGGCCCCGTTAACCCATGCCCGGCGGAGATACGGCCATATCGTATACTCTTTCCACTTTTCCGGGGAGGATTTCACATCCTCCCTATTTTCTTGCCCAGATGAGCTTGCCTCGGCGCTGGTTGTTCAGGACGTTCTTTGACGATGCGGGGACGAAAGTCCACCCTGTAAGCCGACCGTTGACGACTTGAACGACCAAATACAGGCCGCGCCCCTTCACATCGTCGCTTTTGATGTACTTGATATACCGCTTTTTCAGCTCCACCCGTCCCGTCGCCTCGTGCTCCTCGAAATCCATCCACACCTCGAACGGATCGCTCAGAAGCTCGGGAATGAGCGGCACGAACGGGCTCCGGCCCGGCTGTATATGCATGAGCGTGTCGACGGAGAGCCACACGACGGCCCCGTCCGCCGCTTGGAAAAAGGCCGAGTCCGCGCCGATCGTCTTTTCAAGTATGGGCCTGAGCGCTTCCGGGGTGGAAACCTTTTCGGCGAGCTTCGCCGTGGGCTTATCCAAGGGGAGCTTTTCCGGACGCCCCAGCGACTCCCAGTTTTCCCGCGACCTTTCGCCCCACGGAATGGGCCGCCAGCCCTTCCACGTGCCGTCGGACTGCGCCTCCTGAATCTTTACCGGGGAAAGGCACATCCCGGATGCCGCCTTGCCGGGGTTATAGGCAAAGGACGGATCGACGCCGTCCACGGTTTCGACCTCAATGATGCCGTCCGGCGTCTTCACCGGAACCATCTTTGTTGTATCCGGCGGCGGGTTCCAGACCTCCCAGCCTTCGCGCTGCAATTCCCGCTCCGAGACGGTTTCCACGCCGCATTTGCATCCCCAGCCGTTCGGCGGCCAGCGGTACGTCCACCACGGATCGTCGAGAGGCACTATTTTGTTGTGCCATGACTCGTGATCAAGGCGCGGATGCCGGACGGTCGTATGGATGTAGCGCCCGTAGGGGCGCATCCGTTTGGTTTCCTGCGCCTGCTGCCATTTCCCGGCCATGTACGAGGTGCGGATATTCGTCTCAAAGATGGTACGGGTCCGCCAGCCCCGGGAACCTTTGTAGCTCCACCCGTGGGCGGCAACGATTCTGTCAAAATCCTTGCGGAAATCCTCAAGCGTCAGGCCGTCCCGGATGCAGCGTCCAATGGTTTCCTGAAAATCCGCGAGAAGCTCGTCTTTCGTCGCCCCGGCGACCATAAAGCCCTTGCTGTGCGCGGCCCCCATGAGATCGGTATAGGCGCGGGTGGGGACGCGGACTTTGCCCTGAAAGAAATCAATCGCCTCCTTGAAGGGCGTCCCCTTGAATTCGACCTCGGGGCGTTTTTTCGGATCAGCCATTGGAAGCCTTGCCGGAAAGATTGGCCGCCAATACGGCCCCCTCGAGGGCTTCGGCCAGTTCCGCCGTATCCATGACGGGGTACAGTCCGGCAATCCGATCCGAGAACGCCGCGAAGTCCTCCCCGGCCCTGATCGACGCGTCCAGTTCGGCGCGGATCATGTTGATCATGCCCGTGCCTGCTGCGTTCGTCACGGACTCAAGCTGTTCGGCGATTTCGTCGGGCTCGTCCCGTCCCGGCTCGGCGAAGGCGGGAGAATCCGATGGTACGGAGACAGGCGCAGCCGCACGGCGTTTCCAATCCTCGCCGTAACGGCGGTTGATCGCGTCGTCCGTAAGTTCGAGGCCGATCTCGTACGCCCCCTTGTCGGCGGCACGCTGCGCTTCTTCCCGCCGGGTATTCGGCACCTTCCGCCAGACCTGCGGCGTCTTCGCGCCCGGGAAGTTCCATTCGGTAAGCCATGTGGCGACGGTGTCGTTGAAGCTCTCGCACAAAAGGTCGGCATCGGCCTTCACGAGTTCGGACTTGACGTCGTTCAACACTTCCGCAGTGCCGGAGTATTGCCCCTGTTGCGTCGTCCCGGTCTGGGAAAGGATGATCTTCGCAATGGCTCCATCCCAGTATTTTAAAAACTCTTCATAACTCCCGCCGGAATTCTTCGCGGCCTCGATAAGCTCGACGTCGAACCCTTCCGGCACGGCAACGGCGGATTCATTCCGAAAGGCTTTGGCCGCCTCAAGCGCCGTCGCCTTTTCCTTCTCGGTGGCTCCCGCCGGGTATTTCGACTTGACGGACGGCGAGCCGAACTTGTCGAGGTACGCCGCCCAGAACTTCGCGCCGTTGCGTTTCAGGTACACCGGCCACCAGAGCGCATGGCCGAGCCCCTGTCCGTAGGGGGAATCGTCGTCATCCGCCCCCCACACCGCGATCCAGAACTTCCTCTCGGGCATGAGCAAAGTCTGCGCGTTGACGCGAAGTTTCAGCTCGCCGTCCTTGCCGAACCCGAACCGCCACGGTTTTCTTATCTTTACGGCGTCGAGGGTGATTTTGTTCCCGTCCATGCCCCAGATGCATTCGGCGACGGAGTAGCCGTAGAGGACGCCCTTGTGCATCCGGCGGGTGATCGCATCCCAATTCAGCGCCATGAGCTGCCCACGCAAAAAGTCGGCGGCTTCCCGGTCTCGGCTGTCCTCACCGCCCGGCACAACCTCCCACTCGGCGGCGATGAGCGCGTCCTGACGCTGTTCAAGCAAGCTGTGGACCTGATCGTCGCGCAGGAGTTTCGCGTAATTCTTGAGCTCCCCGCCGAGAGACACGAGCACCGTGTCCGGGTTTGAAACGATTTCCCCGGCAAAATTCGCCAGATCAAGCGCTCCGGAACTGACGACGCGGTACTCGGGCCGGATTTTCGGCGTTTTCTTCTCTTTCACCATTCCTCAGCTCCTCCGGGGCGGGCGGCGAAAAGGCCGCCGGACGTACTCCGCCAGCCTGACTCCCCGCTTTCCGTCAAAAATTCGATTTCGGCCTTTTTCTCCTGCGATGCCGCATAACAAAGAAGATGCGCGATCGCCGAGTCGCCGTGACGCCGTTTCTTCCGCCCCTTACTGTCTTCACCTTTGCCCGCCCGCTGTTCTTCCCGGACGATCTGGGGAACGCCCTTTACCAGACGGATGGAGCGGTGATCATTATATACGTCGACGTCTCGGGGCATGACGACTTCGTCCCGCTCGAACGCCGCCTTGAATTTCGGGGTAATCCCGGCGTAAAAGGCTGGATTGAGCATTTGCGCGACGATTCCCCGGAAGCGCTTCGCGGCGGCCTCGGCGAGGTAGCCGCCGTTCCCGGTGGCGTCGAACATGCCGCCCCTGAGCCTCGCCAGCCGGGAGAGGACGTAAAACACGATGAGCTTCTGAATTTCATAAGGAACATTGCGAAGCTCAAGGAGCAGCACGCACGGGAAGCTCATGTCCTGCCGCCGTTGCGCTATCCAAAGGGATGTGAGGTCGCCCTTGCGCGCGAAGTCCTCCCCGGCGTAGGTGTCGAACCCCGCCGGAATCCCGGCGAGCACGGGGGAAAGTTCCGCCTCGCACCAGTCGCGGGCCTCGGCTTCCTGAAGGTGATCCGCAAGCTCCGCCCATGCGTCCGGCCGCTCGAAGCGCAAGACCGGCACGTCGACGCGCTGGGCGCGTTCGATGAGCGCCGCCGGGATGTACGCCCCGGAGCCGTGCCGGGGAATGACGAAAAGTTCCTCGTCCGCGTCTTCCCCATAAAAGGCGACAATATCTTCCCGCCATGCGCTTTCCGCTTCCGTGCTCCACTCCTTCCCCTGCGTGAGGCAGATTCGGCGGTACAGCCCGTCAGCGAGCGCATCGTCAAATGTGATTTTGACAAGCTCATACGGTTTGTTTCCCTTCCGTACTTCTTCACACAGCAGGTTAAACGGGTTGGTGTCCCCGTCATGCGTCGAGACGACCACGACCTTACCGCCCCACATGAGCAGGGCGAGCGCCGCCTTCATGACCTCGCCAAGCTGATCATGGAAAGCCGCTTCGTCGAGGATGACCATGCCCTGACGCCCACGAAGCGAACGGGGGCGGGAGGTGAGCGCCATGATTTCATAACCGGAAGCGAAAACGATGCGGTAGGCGAGGATGTCGTCCGATGAGCCGTCGGGCTTCGTATCCTTGAAAAGGCATTCCTCAACCTCGCACGCCGCAGGGGCGAACGCCTTCGCCCACATCGCCGCCGTATCGATGAACTCGCGGGCCATGTCGAGGCTGTACCCGAGATAGAGGGAATCCATCCCTCCGGCGGAACGCGACGCCGCCGAAACCAGCACGGCCGCGGCCGCTATCCCCCAGGTCAGGCCGATACGGCGGCTCTTTTCGATGACCACCACCGGAAGCTCCATGATCGAGGCCACGGCCCGCTGCTGGTACGGCAAGAGGACGTCCGGAAGCGTTTTTCCCTTGAGTGTGTCGGGAAGAGCCTGTCGGGACGCTTCTCGGTGGCGTTCCCATTCTTCGGCGGTCACAGGCGGCTTAGGCATCTTTTATCCCCAGAATGCGGCCCTTGATCGCTTCCACCGTCTCGGCGGAAAGCCCGGCCTCGCGTGCGGTATCTTCCACGGCCTTCACCGTCTCTTTCTGGACGCGCTCCCGGACCTTCGCCTCAAAGTCCTGATCAAGGCGGTTGGCCTGCGCCATGTCTTTCAGTGTGCGGGCCAGCGCCATAAGCGCCTTCGGATCATCAACGTCTCCTTCCTCAACCCGCGCCGCCAGATGATCGAACACCAGATCGCGCAAGGTCTGCACGAGCAAGCGCCCCTGCTGTCCTTCCGCTACGGACGGCCCAATTTCCCTGACGAGCGCCTCGGTCATTTCCCGGCTCTGGCGCAGCTTCGCGGCCACCTTGTCGATCCGCTGTTTCTGGCGTCCGAGCGCGGAGCGGGAAATGGTATCAACGCCCATACCCCGCAGATGTTCGAGGAGTTCGTCAAGCGTCAACCGGCCCTCGGAAAGTATCCGGTTTATCTCTTGCAAAACCTCCGGCGACAATCGGCGAAGGGATGATTTACGACCCATGTCACGCCTCCAGACAGGAGCGTTCAACGCCCTCGACAACTTCGTCGCCGGTGACCACGTCGAGGCCGCGTCGGGTAATCTTCATGATCAGCGCGCCTCCCACGTCCTCACGGCTCACCAGTCCGTGCCGCTCAAGCCATGCGGCGTCCTCATGCACTTGAGCGCGGGGAACGCCGTAGCTCACCGTTCTGAGCGCAGCGCGCAGCAGCTCCGTGTCTATGGAATGGTCGAAGTCCTCGGACAGAAAACGCAGAATGATCGCCCGGCGGTAGGACGCCTGCAACTCGCTCAACGTGCGGTTTTTCATACCTTACTGTTCTCCAGATGATGCTGCACAAGGATATTGATTTGGCCCTTCATCCCTGAAATGGATGTTTCCATGCCGTCCATGCGCGTACCTATCGCCTTCATATCGCCCCGCAGTTCCTCAAGGGAAAGCTGTATGGCGTGCATGGTCCCGGCGTCCGGGACCGTCTCCATCCGGCGTTCGAGCACGTCGACCCGGCCACCCAGCCCCCGAACGGTGCCATGCAACGCTTCGTGCTCGTCTTTGCTGACGAACCGCCGCGAAAGCTGATACAGGCACCACCCGCAGGCAAGCGTGGCGATAATGCTGAGCACTGGCCACCAGCGGTTGATCTCATCAATAACGTTCATGGAGTATCCTTTATATAGTCGACGAGTCCCCGATACCCGGCTTCGAGCTTCCGGCAATACCCGCCAAAATCCCGAACATGCGCGAGCACGTCTTCCGGCGTCGCTAGTGCGTCTTGCCGTACCCCGGCGTGAGCGGTTCCGGCGGAACCGGGAGCGTCGTCAGCGCCGCCGAGGGCGGAGCCTTCGTTTCCGGCGCTATAATAGGAACCGGCAAGGCCGAGAGCCTCGTTGTACAGGCGCACCCACTCACGAGACAGGCCAGCACAATCACGGCGAGCCTTTTCTGAAACATCCCTGATCCTCTTGTTGATGCTGGCGCGCTCGGCGTCCAGTTCGGCGGTTTTCGCGGCGAGTTCGCGGGCGAGCTTCTCACCCCGTGCCGTGGCCGCCACAAGAGCCTCATGGGCTTGTCTTTCGGCGGCGGCCACGGCCTCGGCACGGGCGCGTTCCTCTTCGGCGCGGACGGCGTTCATGACGGCGATCTTGGCCTCGTACTCTTCCGTCACGACGTCGAGCCCCCGCCAGACGCCCGCACCGTAAATGACCACGCAGACGAGGACAGCCCAGGGCCACGAAGGAATCTTACTCAGCACAGCTCACCCCCGGCCCCCAGCCCGCCCGGATGTAAGCGTGCTGGTATTCCATGATGCGCGAGACGTACCTGCGGTTTTCCCGGATCACGCTTGCTTTGCGGCCCGCATTTACGGTTTCGACGTGTCTGAACCAGCGATCCGGATCGAGCCCCTTCTTTGCGGCGAGGTTCCGGTCACGGTTCACCCAGCCCGCACCGCCGTTATACCCCGAGAGGGTGAAAGCCATTCGGTCACAGGGGGCAAGGCTTTTCCCGGCGCTCATGGCGCTCATGCGATCCCAAAGGTATTTGTCATAGACGACGCACGCTCGGAGCGACCACGCCGGATTGAACGGCTGCGGCTTGCCGACTTCCGGCGCAACGGTGGGAAGCCACCGGGCCGTCGACGGGATAAACTGCGCCAGCCCTTGCGCGTTCGCCGCCGACACAGTGTCATTCCGCCACCACGACTCGGTGTGTATCTGAGCGGCGAAGACAGACACCGGGGCATTCAATCCCCATGCGGCGCGGGCTTCGCGGATCAGCGTCGCCCGGTGCTGGAGCGCGGCGCGGGGTATCTGGATTTCGGCGGCCTCGGCGTCGCCAGCGAAGAAGGCGATCAGGCCGAACAGTACCGATACGACAATGGCCGCGCCCACGGCGAATGCGACGCCCACGCAAAACGCCTCGGCGCAGGAGGAAAGGAGCTTTTGCGGATCGATACGCATGATCACAGCCCCAGACACATGCCGAGGATCACCATGCCCACCATGATCCCGCGCCGGATGGTGGCTACGGTGAAGGCGCGGAGATACCCGGCGCATATCTCAAAATCAACTTCATCATCTCCGCCGTCGGCATCGGGATCGCGGAGCCAGTCCTTTTTCAGATACCCCGACGGTCGGGCATAGGGGAAAATGGCCCGGTCGATCCACACGCCGATGCACGCGGCGAAGGATACGAGCCCGGCCTTGTAGGCGATGACCGGAAGCTGCTGCGGGGAAATGACGGCAAGGAAAGCGAGGATCAGGACGGTGACGAGGCCGCACAGGGCAAGCCAGCGGCGGGCGGAAAAAAGACGTTTGAACATAAAGAAAACCTCCATGTGTTTCCTTCACAGTAGAAGAAACACATGGAGGCGTCTTTGAAAGGGCTTTAGGAAAACGGCTACAAACCGGGGAACCGTAGCTGCCCGCTCCCACGGCGGGCGCGTTCGGCTTTCAGGATGGCATACACCCGTTGCTGGGTGAGGCCGTACTTTTGAGCAAGCTCCGCGATATTGTTCCCGGTGAACTCCCGGTACAACGTGGCGTCACGCTTGCGGAACCGGGCCGCGAGGTTCTTGGGAATATAGATTGACGAACCGCCCCAATCCTCGGCGAGCATATCGGCGACCCGCCGCCCGAACTCGCGGGCCTCCTCGTCATTGACGGCGGGAAGGCCGGAACGGGCCATGCCCGCAACCCGCGCAGCGACGCCGTCGAGAAGCTCGGCGTACATCTCGGCCATATACATATCCTCCACGGTGATAAGGGGTTCCGAGGAGAACATACACAAAATTTCAATGGTTGGGGAAAAATTACACTTTTCGCCCGATCCGCCGGGAAAGGTGTAATCGGAAAACCGAAAAACAGACAAAAAAAGCCGCCCGAAGGCGGCCTTCCCCATAACTAAATGATATGTAACGATATAAAATATCTATATATTATCGGGAAAGTATGGAATCCAAAGGAACGCAATTCTTCCCTTCCCTTGGTGCTCCCTCTCCGATAATGACAGCATGTTTCAATTTTCTGCGGGTATGGATAATATTGATTTGCAGGTCCATAGAAAATGGAAGTGAATCTCTCTTTTCATGGTTGTCCAAGCTGGCTATGAAAGCCTCCCTGTCATTTTCATCGAATTGCCACAGGTAACCTTTTATTTGTGTGTTTCCCTGTTCGAGTTCAAGCACAATTTCACCTTCATCATACCGACGACTATTCACCACATAGCAACCATCGGCATAGGTAATCTCCTCTTCGCTGCGTGGAGCTCTGCGTGGGCCACATTTTTTTGCGATATCAGCAGGGATTTTGTCTTCCGTGTCATTCATCGCCACAGTATCCCCCTCTTCCAGCGTCTTGACGATGGTACGTACAGGACGTTCGTAAGAAGCATACCGTTCTGGTTCTGCATCAGCGCGTGACTGCAATGCTTTGAAAGCCTCTCTTAGAGTCTCTTGGCGGGCTTCTTCTTGAGATGTAGCTTCCTCTTCTTCCTTTTGTCTGGTTTTTTCTTGCTCTTCTATCTGTTTGGTGCGCTCTTTTTCCAATTCCACTTTTTCCCGGTAAGCAACATAACGATTCCACCAGAAATAACCACCAATTGCGGCTATTCCAGTTATAACGCTCGTAAATGCTTGCCAATTATCCATTTTATCCACCAATTTATGCAGAATTGGATCGATATCTGCCCATGAAATAAAGCTACCTTCCTTGGTTTCTACCTTCACAAGGAGCTCATCACGGGCAGCTTCTGGTGCAAATTCCTCCAGCATGTCATCAAACGCTGTTTGCAGAGCAATAACATACTGCGCAGATCGTTTGTCAATGCGTTTATCCCAACTTTCCCCTTCTATATGTAAAGAAAGCGGGAATGAACCCTCTAGCTTCACCGGCAGAAATTCTGCCCCCTGTTCTACCTCATGAGCATACAGAAAAAGCTCATCCAAACTTCGTATTATTTTCACATTCTCCATCTTATACCCTCCTGTTGTTTTGACGGCTTTTTATCCCATCATCTTTTCAACTTTTGAATGACGGTATCTAAAACCGTGTCAAATCCCCTTAAGCCGTATACCCATTTTTTCCTCCTTCCTCTTTCTTATCTTATTTTCTTTTCAAAATGTAACTCTGACAAAAGTCAGCACCTCGCACGCCATCCCTCTTAGTCTAATCAGTTCACCCGCCTCACGCTAACCAGCGTCCCGCCCTGCCTGATCGTAAAAACCGGAAGACCCCTTGCGCATCTTTCGTAGTTCCTCGTTTTCGCGTTCAAGCTCGCGGATGTGGGAGTCTCTGCGTTCGAGCTGAATGCGAAGATCGGCGTTTTCCTGTGTGCTTGTCATAAGGCGTTCTTGGAGTTCAACCTGTCCTTTGAGAGCAAGGGCCAACTCAGACTGTAGCCGCAGAACCTCTGACGTGTCAGAGGTATTTTTAGAAGCCACATCAATATTTTCAGTATGTTATCTGTCTATGGACGTCATATTTCTATGACATGTCATAGGTTCAGACTCTTCTTTGTAAACCGCCCCGGTTCCGTTTTGAAGAGATTTCATGAGTTCATTTTGAAGACCCAAGACTGGTGACATGTCACCAGTTTTATTTTCCCGTAGTCTTGTATTTTCAACATATTGTGGGTTCTCAACCGGGGGAGAAACTGGTGACGTGTCACCAGTTTTGCCTACTTGCTCATCACGATACATCGGCCCCGTGCCCATAAGGACGCCTAAGACTGCTGACATGTCAGCAGTCTTCTTTTTTTCTGTATTAATATTTTCAAATGGTTGCGAACTTAATTCAGCTAAAACTGCTGACATGTCAGCAGTCTCGCCTGTTTGTTCGGTTCGGTACATCGGCCCTGTGCCCATGAGGAGCCATTCTTATTTAAACCTGCGACGAGTCGCAGGTCTTTTGAACGTGGGCATCTGTATTTTCAATATGTTGCCTTAATTGAAGCCCTTGAACACCTGCGACGCGTCGCAGGTACGGCACTTGAACGACCGACGTGTCGGTCATTTCTTTTTTTGTTATATTCAATATTTTCAATATGTTATTTTCTCAGTGATGTTTAAAACGACCGACGTGTCGGTCATTTCCCACATCACAGCGTGAAATCCCCGGAAACGGTAAGGTCACGCCCCACGTTTACCTGCTTACTAATCACGGTACCCGTGCGGAGCACCATCAACGCCGTCTCCCGCACGGCGGGGGCTGCTTTACGCAACAGCGCCAAGACTTCCGCCTCGTCAGCGGAGAGTTGAACGCCACCGTGTTGACCCGTGATGATATAGCCCACGTCCAACCCCGCCTGAGCTATGGCGGAGAGGTAGTCAGAATTGGCTCTCATTGTTTCTTTTTCATAAAGAAGTTGAGTGCTTTTAGTGGTTCCCGCCAATTCTGCAAGCTGAGTTTGAGTAAGTTTCAGCCTTTTCCGTTCTTCTTTCAGCCTAGCCCCAAAAGACATAAAAACGCTCCAAATACTACTTGACTAAAAGTAGTGTATTCGATACTTTTTCTTTACCCAATCCCACTTGAAAACACTTTTTCCCAAGCCTCAGCGCCTTGGGAAAACACTTACCGGGAAGAGCTGAAAACGGCAAGGAGGACAAGATGAAAAACAGGGAAGCCCATTTGCGACGCTGCCGTGAAGTGAAGGAGCGTTTTGCGTTCAAGGGCGTGTGCATGACGGACTGGGCAAGACAGCGAGGTTTCGCCATTCAGACCGTTTACGACGTGGTGAACGGCAGGCTCGAAGGTAAACGCGGCGAGGCGTACCGCGTGGCCGTCGCTCTCGGCCTCAGGGAAGGCGTCATTGAAGAGCGGGCGGCGTCATGATGCACCCCGTCAGTTGGAACATGGCGAGGCTCATGCGGCGCATCAGGCGCAGGGACATGAAGATCGGAAAACTGAAACGGGAGCTTCGCAAGCTCCGGAGGAGACAACGCAAGATGGAAGAGGAACGCAAGGCCATCATCACCGTAGCGGAAAACGGAGGGATAGACGTAGAGATCGAGTTTTTCCCTGACGCCGGACGTGTTGGCATCTGCGGAGAACTCGCCGCGATCGGATTTGGGGCCATCGTACAGGCATACGGTCGGTTTAAAGACGAAGAACAGACCGAAGATTAAGGAGAAAAACGCATGACTCATAAAGACGGCTATGCATCCTGCAACTTCTGCGGACGCCATGAATCACGGGTGACGTTTCTGGTCGCCGGACAACGGGACACCCATATCTGCGACTGCTGCGCGTGGGACTGCGCCATGCTGATCTATGAAAAGATGAAGGACCGGTACAACGGGGAACAGACCGACACCGTTATGGAAAAGCCCCGACACCCGAATTTTCCCTGCTTTAATGAACTCCCCGAAAACGAACAGTCCGCCTTGGAGTATGAAGATGAATAACCTCACCGCAACCACCCTCGCGGCCCATTTCCCCACCGTGGCTCCGGAAATATTTCGGACACTCGAAAACGAAAAGCCCCTCACCGCTGCAACGGTGAAGGGCCAAAAGGGGAAGAAACGAAACGGTGTTTCCGCTTGGCCTGTTACCATACTTGACACCCCGGCGCAACTCCCGCCCTTGGCGGCGAGGATCGACGGCTTGGCCTCCCAGATTGCGCGGATCATCGACGGGACCGTCAGCATGGGCGTGGAAATGCAGCTTATCATCCTCGCCTTCAACCTCGCCGCCGTCGCCGAACAGGTGGCGCACATGGAAAACAATCTGGAGGTGCCCGCATGACCGAAAAGAAGAAGCTCACGCAGCTCGGACGGGCGTTCCTGCTTATCGAGACCTTGGCCCCGCACGTCGTGACCGGGCTTTCCGTAACCGATCTTTCCGTCGCCACTGGCATTTCCGCCCCGAACGTCTGCCGGGACATGGACGCCCTCGCCGCCGAAGGCATGGCGCAAAAGCTCGAAAGCGGGCGCTGGGCGCTTACGGCAAGGCCGCTTCGGGCCTACCGGGCCTACGACATAGCCCTTCGCAACCAGCAGCAGCGGCAAGACGACTTCAAGCGTAACATCGAAACCGGAGCTTACCGGATATTGGGGTGAGCAATATGAGAGAGATTCCCGAATACCAGTGCATCAGTGAGTGGGAAATGGGCGATGATTTTTCCGATGTCGATTGGGAGGACGCCTACACGACGAAATGCCACAGCGCGCAAGGTGCTGCGGAAGACTACGCCGAGCGTGGAGAGTTTACGGACGAGGAAATCGTCGTTGTCCGCAACAAGGCTACGGGCGAAATCACCCGCTGGCGCGTCGAACCCGAAACCGTATTCAACGCCTACGAAGAGGATTAGGAGCCCCCGATGAACGACACCACCGTCACCCCCGAAGAACTCCCCGCTTCCACCCCCGCCGTTTCCGAACAGCCCGATCCGGTAAAGGAACTTGAGGCCGTCCGCACCGGCACCGTCTCCGTTCATGCGGAAGACTACGCCCGCGATCTCGCATTTCAGCAGCAGGTGGGCCGCGTTCAAGGCTTTCAGGCTGCGGCTTCGGGGCTCAGCCTCGCCGTCATCCAATGGTTTTCGGTCATGAAGGCCAGCGGCGAATACAAGGGCCGGAGCTTTACGGATCAGCGCGGCAACATCCACCAGCCGCAGACGTTTGAAGAACTCTGTGAATCTATGGGATTTTCTCGGCAAACTGTTGATGAGCACCTTCGCAATTACGCCACGTTCGGCGAGGAACGCCTGACGGAAATCCGCAACCTTGGCCTTACCGTGCGGGACACCCGCAAAATCCGCAAGGCCATCAAGGACGTGGACGAGGACACGAAAAAGGAAATCTTCCGGGAGCTCAAGAGTTCCACGCCGGAAGACCTGCGCGTCACCATCGACGTCATCTGTGCCCAGCACGCCAAGGCGCAGGCCGACAACAAGAAGCTCGAAAAGGAAGCCGAAAAGCTCAAGGAAAAGGTCGAAACGCTCGAAAAGGACAAGGAAGCCCAGCAAAAGGTGGCGCAGGAGCGAAACGACCAGATCGCGGCGCTGAAAGAAGAGCTCATCGTCGCCACCTCCTCGGCCATTGCTGACGTTGAAGTCAAAAAGATGAAGAAGAACGCCAAGAACCGGGAAATCATCGACGAAAAGTGCAGAGACGCCGTTTTCGCCGTGGCGAACCTTGCGGCGTTCGGTTCGTCGGTTCTCGCCGACGATGAAAATTCGGAAGAGACGGCGGCCTATGTCCACGAGCGGATTTCTTCCGCCGTGCGGGGCATGGCCGTACACATTCTCTCCGCCGGGATCGACGTGGACCTTACTGCGGAGCTTGTGCCGGACTTCGGCCCGGATGTGGATGGGGAACCGTTCCTCGAAGCGGACAATCAGGAAACGACCGACTAGGGGTTTGCCATGCCTTCCACACCTTCAACCGAACAGCTTCGCCTCATAAGCGACGCGGCCCGTGCGCTCGAAAAGGCGGACCCATGCAACGGGGATCGCGGGCGCATTGTGGCGCGGCTTGCCGAAACGCTGAATCGCTCCCTGAACACCACCTACCAATACCTTAAAAAATACGGCGGGTGGGAGAGCGGTAAAAAGCCCCGCAAAGGCAAGGGCGAGACGTGCGTTCCCGAGGCGCTTTGCCGGAAGGTCGCGGGACTCGTCATCTGCGGCGACCGCGCCAACGGCAAAAGGCCCATGTGCATCAAGGACGCCGTGAAGCGCTGGGAGGCGAACGGGGAAGGCATCGCGGACCCGGAAACAGGAGAAGTCACCATGCCGTCGGTTGAAACCATCAGCCGCGCCATGCGGCGCTACGGGTGCCACCCGGATCAGCTCAGGGTGGCGAGCCCGTCCGTCCGTATGCGGACGGAATACCCCAACAGACTCTGGCAGGCCGACGCCTCGGTATGTGTTCTGTACCGCATCCGGGGCACCGGAAATATCGGGCTCATGAAGGAAGAGAGCTACAACGAAAAGAAGCCCGAAAACCTCATCAAGATCAGAAATACGCGCATCGTGCGCTATATCGTGGTCGATCACTGCTCCGGCAACTTCTACCTGCGCTATGAGCAGGCCGCCGGAGAAGACGCCAAGGGTTTTCTCGATACGCTGATTGATGCCATTACCGACCGGGGGCCGCAGGACGTCATGCACGGCGTCCCGGAAATCCTCTACACCGATCCCGGCCCCGGCCCGGCCTCTTCGCTCGTCACAGGCTTTTGCGGGCAAATGGGGATCACTCCGGCGCAGCATGTGCCGGGAAGAGCCCGCGCCACCGGATCGGTCGAAAAGTGTCAGGACATCGTCGAATGCAAGTTCGAGAGCCGCCTGCGCTTTCTGGAAGTGCCGGACATCGCGCAGTTGCAGGAGCTTGCGGATCGCTGGCGCAGGTATTTTTGCGCCACGGCGATCCACACCCGGACGAAAAAGACCCGCAACGACGTGTGGCTTTCCATTCCTGCGGAGAAGCTCCGCACGGCTGAGGCCGACGTCATGCACTCCATTGCGGCGTGGGGCGAGGTACGGTGTCAGGTAAAGGACGACTTCACGATAAGCGCCGACACCCGGACGCATTACGGCGTCCGGCGCTACGATCTGCGTGAGCTCGGCTACCACGGGCTGCAAGTCAGGGACTCCGTATCCGTCCGCCTCAATCCCTACAAGGCCCCGAGCATCATTGCCGTCATCGAAAAGCCCGACGGGGAAAAGGTTTCCTTTGAGGTGCCTCCCATGCAGTTCGACGGCGCGGGGTTCGATCTCGGCGCTCCGGCCTTCGGGGAGGGCTTCAAGGCCATGCCGAAGACGCGCGCGGAAAAAAAACTCGAAGCGATCAAAAAGGAAGCCTACGGCGTCCAGTCCGTGGAGGAGGCCGACAAGATGCGCCGGGCAGGAAAGCCCGCCTACGCCACGATCAACATCATGGCCGACGTGAAGGAAGCCCCCGTCTACTTGAAGAAGGCCGGGACGCCTTTGCAGGTAGAGGAACAAAAGGCCGACGTGCCGCCGATGAAGCGGCTCTCCTTCGCTTTGATGATGCGCCGGGATCATCCGGATGTCTGGCGCGACGACAACACCGACGAATGCGCGGAATGGCTGCGGACCCGGTATCCCGACACCGTACCCGGAAACGAGATCGAGGCCGTGATTGAGCGGATGCGCGAGAAGTTCGCGCCGAAGCGCGCCCGGCGGCTTGAGTTCCGGCCAAATGAAGGGAGGGCGGCATGTGCCGGATAACCCCCTACGATCCGACGGTAAAGGCGCTCTTTGAAGAGACGGAGCTCAGCCAGCGCGAGGCCGCCGCAAGGCTCGGCGTCTCCCCGGCGCTCGTTAATCAGCTTTTGAACCGGGGAACCCTCCCGAAAACGGGATGGGCCGGACTCAAAAAAGGGCTCGCCTCTTTGCTTGAAGAGCGCGGCGCACAGGCCGCCCTTGTCGACTATGCCCTCGGCAAACTGGAAAAACTTGCCGGGGATGAAGATACCCCCGCCGGGGATACGGCGGAAAGCGAGGAACCCATGATCTTGAAGAAGCAAACGCTCACGATGAAGGCCAGACAGGCGTTCAACATGGTAGAAACCCCTTCACACCCCCACGGGAAGCCGAGGACGTCTATCTTTCGCCTGAAACCCGGCATGTGCGGGATACCATGTTCGACGTTGCGACGAACGGCGGTTTCCTTGCCGTTGTCGGGGAATCGGGCTCTGGAAAGTCCACGCTCCGGGAAGAGCTCGTCGACCTGATCAACGCCGAAAACGGCAAGACCATCATTGTGGAACCCTATGTTCTGACAATGGCCGAAAAGGAGTCGAACGGAAAGCCCATGCTCGCCCGCCATATCACGGAAGCCGTCATGAGCGCCGTCGCCCCCGGCGAATCCATTCCATCAAGCCCCGAAAAGCAGTCGCAAAAGCTCCATCGGCTTTTGAGAAGCGCCTACGCCGCCGGTACGCACTACTGCGTGATCATCGAAGAAGCGCACGATCTGAACAGGCACACCTTGAAGAGCTTGAAGCGTTTTCTTGAGTTGAAGGAAGGACGGCACCCGCTCCTTTCCATCATCCTGATCGGGCAGACGGAGCTCGGGGAAAAGCTGAATCCCGCCGACCCGTGGATGCGCGAGGTCGTGCAGCGGTGCGACGTGCTCCACATCGCGCCCATTGAAGACGTGGCGGGCTTTCTCCGCTTCCGTTTTTCCCGCGCCGGGCTCGACTTCGGTAAAATATTCACCGAGGACGGCGTCGACGCAATCAAGGAAAGCCTCACCGTGGCGCAGGATCGTTCCGGCAAGGGCGTGTACATGGGCTATCCCCTCATGATCGCCAACATGACCATCGCCGCCCTGAACCTTGCTGCGAGCGCCGGGGAAAAGCAGGTGACGGCGGACGTGGTCAAGATGGTGCGGCCGTAATTATGCCGTTACTTATGACTATCGCGGCGCTCTATCTCATATGGGCAATACTGGTGCACCCCGAGCAAGTCCAAGAACGGATCATCATGGAAGCCCTGAAAACCTACCAAATGGAATTGCAGGCTGGCATCACCGAAAGCAAGATAAAATGCCTGCTCCCCGGGCAGAAAGAAGAACGCGAACCCGGCCCCGAATCCCCGGAAAGCGACAATCAGGAACAGAAGGAAGCTATGAAATGAACATTCCCGAAGGATATATGGAAAATGCGCAAGGGCATCTCGTCCCCGTCGCTCAGGTAAGGCCGATCGACAAGGCCCGTGACGAATTTGTGAAGGAAACGGTAGCGAAGGCCCGTGAAGTGCAACGGATAATCAGGGATTTCAAGAGGGAATCCATGTCCGGTATTTCCGCCTTTGTGCAGCTTTCCGCCGAACGCTACGGCGCGAAGATCGGCGGTGAAAAGGGCAACGTCACCCTCGAAACCTATGATCGGAAGCTTCGCCTTGTCCGTCAGGTGTCCGAAACGCTCGCCTTTGACGAAGGACTCATGGCGGCGAAGGCGCTTATTGACGAATGCCTCTCGGACTGGTGCGAACAGGCTCCCGGAGAGCTTCGCGCCGTGGTCGAACAGGCTTTCCGCGTGAACAAGGAAGGCCGGATCAACACGAACGCCGTCCTCGCCCTGCGCAAGCTCGACATCTCCGACGAACGCTGGATGAACGCCATGCAGGCCATCGGCGACAGCCTTACCGTGGCCGACACCAAGCCCTATATCCGTGTGTACGAGCGGGACGAGTTCGGCAAGTACCACGCCATTCCTCTGGACATGGCGGCGTTATAGAAACGTAGCACCGGGCGGAGTAATCCGCCCGGCTCCATATATAAGGATAGAACATGCGTACCCCAACCGATCCCAAGAAGCTCGTCAAGGCGCTCCAGACCGGACGCCGCAAGCCGGCATGACTGACGAGGAGTATCGCGGGCTCCTTTCCAGCGTCACGGGCGGCCGAACGACTTCCAGCAAGGAACTTTCCGGCGAGGAACTGGTCCGGGCGCTGGCGGCGCTCAGAAAGGCGGGCTTTCGCACGACGGCGGACCCGCAGCTCAGGAAGATCAAAAGCCTCTGGTATGAAATGCACGATCTCGGAATCGTCAGAAACCGGAGCGATCAGGCTATCGAGACGTACATCCGGCGCATCACGCGGGCGCAAAAAATCGAATGGTGCTCTGTGGAACAGCTCCAGCTCGTCATCGAAACCCTAAAAAACTGGGTAGACAGAATCGAGGAACCGGCGGCACGGGAGCATCTGCAACGGTTCTTCTCAGAGCAGCAGCCCGCTACGGCCGTCATGCAGTAGGAGGACATATGACCAGATTTATTTCTGTTGTATCCGGTTCCGGCATTCCGTCCATTAAAGATACACGGGACGGCTCGCTCGTATGTTGTTTCTTTGCTGATAAAAAGGAACCCGAGAAACGTCTGGCCATGATGAAGGTCTGCATGGACGCCTTGAATGCGGCGTCCGCCCGGTATGCCGGGGAAGGGGGCACTAATGGACGTACAGCGCGATGAATACAGCCACCTTCCCATTGTGGAAGGCAAGATAGGGCAAGGCGTCAAATTCGAGAGGATACGCCGGATTTCCGGCTATCTCGTCGGCACCACGGACAGATGGAATAACGCCAAACGCGCGGAACTGCGGGACCGCGTGAAGCACATCAAAATAAACGGAGAATCACATGAACAAGTATGACCTCGTAAAGCGGTTGAGGAAGGAATGCAGTCTAACGGAAGCCGAAGCGGAAAAGCTCATCAAGGCCGCGATCGACACATTCACGGAAGCGCTGGCGGAAGGGGAACGGGTTTTCCTCCCCGGTTTCGGGACGTTCGCGCCTGTGGCACGCGCCGCTCGAAAAGGACGTAACCCAAAGACAGGGGAAGAACTCTCCCTTCCCGCCTGTAACGCAATCAAGTTCACGGCGGCGAAGCGGCTTAAGGGTGCGCTGAATGCAAAGAAATGATGAGGGACGCCCTGATTGGGCCGAAGCAAAGGTTCGGCTCTACTTCGCGCGGTGCTGGTGGGGAAGCGGTGAAGACGGCGTTCCCTTGGTAGAGGGGATCTCTCCTTTTCATGACTGGCTGCTTATGCACCTCGATATGTGGATTCACAACTGGCTTGTTCAGCCCTTCTTTGCAGAGGAAGGCTTTCCGTTTAAGCTCATTGAAAGGTATTCCTCAAATAAAAAGGAGGGCACATGAGCAAAAACAGCTTAGTCGAAAAATTACCTTTGGAAATCCAGCAATGGATAACGCAATCTCTGGTAGATGGAACCTATGAAAACTATGATACGCTCCGCGATCGGCTCCAGCAAAAAGGGTACGACATTTCCCGTTCCGCGCTCGCCAGATTCGGTAAAAAGCTATTGGGTAAATATGAAATGGTGAAGCTGGCCAAAGCATGCTCACCGGAAGAAGAAAAAGCCCGTCAGGAAGAAATGCGGATAAGGTGTCTGGAATTGGCAAAGGGAAACATCGAAGTCGCTGATACCTATCTCGCGTGGGTACTCAAAACGGATTAACCAGAGTCAAAGAGACTACCGCAAAAAAGGAGGGTTGAATGCCCTCCTTTTTTGTTGCATATTCTGCAATAGAATTACACATCCCTCCCAAAAGCCTCCCGATACTTCCCGAGTTATCACGTTTTTTCCCACTACTTTTCATGCCATTGATCATGACGCATCCAAATGGACCGTACGCCAGACGGTGAAACAAATACACCTTGCTTACGCAGTTTATTGCTTGCGCGCGTCTGTCCATATGCAGGAAAGTCGATAGCAAAGGCCGTGACGGCAACCTCAATAGCCTCTTCAACTCGATTTTTCAGGTTGGGCTTGCGCCTGCTGACCTCGAACAGGGCTTCAACGCCTCCAGCGTCTCTAGCGGCCTGATACCGATAAAAGGTATCACGCGAAAATCCCATTATCTTGCAGGCCTTGGAAATATTGCCAAGCTCGGCGGCGAGATTGAGAAGCCCGGCCTTGTGTTTGATGACGTTTTGATTGAAACTTTCCATTAGGAATTTCCGTGGGCGTGGTGCCCGGTTGATGGTGCGTTTACACTTCCATCAAAACGGAGATTCCCTTTTCGTTCAAGGGCTCACTGTCAGATCAAGTCGAAACTAACCCACATATGAAGACTCATCGGCACATCTCCTCTTTTGTTTTTGAACGGTACTGTTTGCATGGCAGATTCCTTGTTGTATCGTTTGGTTATGGAGAGCTATTCGCGTTATCCGTTCTTCTCGTCTTTGAGCATGGCTGGTAGGCCGTATGCACATCTGTTTCAGTGCGGCCTTGTCTTACGGTTTGCATAGGATAATCCACCGTTAGCATGGCAGCCCTTCTTTGAGAGTTCCTGTGATTTGGACTCTATCCGCCCGGTCCGCCGGAAAATAGGGAATTTCTCCACAATTTCTGCCTATTGCTCTATGTCTGACGGCATGACATGGAAGTCGATGTGTGACATCGAAATTGACGGGATACGGGATGGCATTATAGGGATGAAAGACGAGGAAATACATGAAGAAAAAAAGGTGGGCACGGGCTGCACAAGCTGGAAAACACTTGGGTAGTTGCCCAATTCTCCACATGAACGGTTTTGCGATAAACAGGGGTACTCTCAAACGGAGGCAAGGTGCCATCATGACAAGGGCGATACGAGTCAACACGGGCAACAGTTGGGCCATTCTCCGGGACATCATCCTTCGGAATACCGCTTCTCGTTCCGAGAGCTATATAACGCCCATCAAAGGTTTCGAGTTCCACCGTCAGGTGAGCAACGCCGATCCTAAGCCGCATTTTTACGAGCCGGTCATCATTGTGGTGGTTCAAGGAAAGAAGCTGGTAAAGATAGGGGCGGAAGAGCACCATTATGGTGAGAACATCTGTTTTGTGTGTGGGGTGGACATGCCGGTCTCCAGCTGCATCATGGAAGCCAGTGAAGAAACACCCTACCTGTCCATGTCGTTGAAGCTGAATACCGGCCTGATTGCCAGTCTGGCGTCGCAGATACCTTCGCCGTCAGACTCCAAGGTCTACAGGGGCGCGGGTACGCAGGAAGTCGATCCGGACTTGCTGGATGCCTTTGTGCGGCTGGCCGAATTGACGGAAAAGCCGGAACAGATTTTGGTGATGCGGGATATGCTGATGCGGGAAATCCATTACCGCCTGCTGGCGGGGGCATTCGGCAATACCCTGCGTTCACTCAATACTCTTGGTTCCCAGGGGCACCAGATTACCAAGGCCATTGCCTGGCTGAAGGAATTCTATAAAGAACCGCTGCTCGTGGAGGACCTCGCTAACCGTTCGCATATGGCGCCATCAACATTCCATAAATACTTCAAAAAGATAACGACGCTGAGCCCCTTGCAGTACCAGAAGCGGCTGCGTCTTGGTGAAGCCCAGCGCCTCATGCTGTCCGAAGGCTACGACGTGACGCAGGCCGCCATGGCTGTCGGGTACGAAAGCGCGACGCAGTTTATCAGGGAGTATAAACGTCTTTTCGGCGATCCGCCGCGCAGAAATGTCATGAGCATGAAGAATATAGCGAAAGGAGCACCGCAGTGGGCGGCCATGTAACTGCGGGGGGGGGGAGCCTCGGCTTTTGAGCTGAAAACTTCCCTTGAAAAAAGAAATCTCCGTTTTGATGGAACTGTAAACGTACCATCAGTCGGGCATTACGCCCACGGAGATTTTGTGTTTGTTTTTATCATAGTTGCCGTATTTCGCTGAAGTGTTCCTGTACCATTAGAGGAATACCTCCGCTGCTGGAGAAAACACCTGATACTTTTTCCATACGGTATCCGCGGGCATAACCATCGTCGTCCTGAACGGGATCAGAGAAAAGCGCATTGTAGAACAAAAGTTCTTATTTGGATGTGAAGGTCATCGCGCCATCAAGGCGAATACGCCCCATCCAAGGTATTCACGCGTATACGTGGCATAACGTTTTGGTTCCAAGGTCAGCTGGGTTCGAACTTCTTTTGCAAAGTCGTCGTCAGGGTTCGCTTCGAGCCATCGTCGCATAGTGAGCCATTTGGCTGCCTCGTATCTATCCCAGCCTTCTTGGTCAGCCAGAACCATTTCCACAACGTCATAGTTGAGGTCGCCGAAAGATGCGAGAAGTTCTGGAAGGATGAGAAAGTCGATGACGGCATTGGCATGGCAAGCTTTGGCAACATCTTCCGTTGGAGGCAATTGCCGCCAGTAGGGCTCACCGATGAGGATGATACCTCCGGTGCAAAGGCTTTTGGCCAGAAGCTCGATGGTTCCGGCGACCCCCCCACCGATCCATGTGGCACCGATACAGGCCGCTACGCCGACCTTTTCCTCGGTGACGTAGCCGACAGCATCTCCGTGGATGAATTTGACTCTATCTGAGACTTCGAGTTCTTCAGCACGGAGTTTCGCTTGCTCGGAGAATAGCTGACTCATGTCGATGCCAACACCGGTGATTCCGTAATCACGTGCCCATGTGCACAACATTTCGCCCGAACCACTGCCGAGATCGAGTACGCGGGTTCCCCGTTCCAGACGTAACGCAGCACCGAGAGTGGCGAGTTTTTCTGATGTGAAGGGGTTATGGATACGGTGAGCACTTTCGGTAATGTTGAAGATGCGTGGGATGTCCAAAGTAGAAACTCCTTGTGATAAGTGATGATTAAAAACGCTATGTTGTTCAGGTATTGGATGCAACCTACTTCTTGTTTCAGAAAAGAAAAAGCGCCTCGAGCGAAGCCAAAGCGTTTTTATTGTAACTGTTTTTGATGGTGCTAATAATTTCGTATATAGTTTTTCTGACAAGCAATATCATTTCTCCAAGTCGCTAACAGCGCATCGCGCCAGACGTATGGCTAGAATTTGCCTGTTTCTTGCTTGGAGAGTTTTTTGTCTTTGTATATGTAGGGCACTTGTTAGCTGTATTACGTGAAATATAACTCTATTTCCATAGCTAATTCCCATTTAACGTGACGTTCATATTTTTCTTGGTGCTTGACCTTTTCCACCGCCTTTCCTTCGCCATTGGACTCGTTGTTTTTTTATCTCGATGCCATCCTCCTTTTGTCTCCGAACCACCGGGCGGCGAGTTCCCAGCAGAGGGGTTCCACATTGCCTTTACGCTGGGCGAAGCTACAAGTTGCGTGTCGATCTGTGCTTTGCCCATCCTTGATTGCGGGGTTGTCCGCCCGGGCGTTTCGGTTGTATCCGTCGATTTCCTTCTGATTATTCATATAAAGGGGAATGACAAAGGAGATTATCTGCACGTTGATGTTCTTGTTGAGATAGGGATGCATCCATGTGGCTTTCCCATTCCTGATCGGGATGTAGTACCAGCCTACATGTTCGGTATCCTCCGGGCTGAATCTGGAGAAGTCGGTGGGGAGGTGCTGCCGGAAACTGCCGTCAAGCGTCGTTTTGCTTCAAAACAAGCTCGATGTCGGCGGCGTAAATTCGGGATTGAAGCGGACGTAGACCGCCAGTGCCCCTTCGGTGTTGCTGGCGGCGTTCACCGCGACCGTTTCCAGTTTTTGCGTATAGGCATTGATGTACTCACTGTCGGTTTTGAGGCACTCTACACTCTCAAGCTGCTCTATGGAGTAGACGGCCAGCGTCTTGACCGATTGCTGGATTCTCGAGACAGCGCATTGATTTCCTGTTTTTTCTTTGCACATGAGGTTCATGATTTTTACCGAATCCTCATCCACCACATGCTTGGCGTTCAGAATGCCCGCTCCTCCGATCATGCTTGAGGAGAGGAGAATGCAGCCAAGAATCAAGACAATAAATTTGGTCTGGATGGATTTCATCTTTATGCCTCCCCGTGTGAGATTTGCCGCTCGTCGGTTAAAAGACATCCGTGTTTCCTGTTGGGGCAATCCGGCCGCAAGCGGATTTCTTGAGCATGATTCAGGAAGACAGTCGTTGGCTTGGCGAATAATATGAGGATATGGTTGGCAAATACGTTGAGAGGGGTAGGCCGGACACGTGCTTGGTGTCCTTTGTGCTGTGGGGGATATGATGCGGATGTTCGTAATGAAGAGGGAAGGAGTATGAGCATCCGGCAGCAAGCCAGAGAGGATTGGAGGGTACCGCTTTCAGGGCATAGGGAGCAGGAGTTCAGCGCCAGCACTTTTTTATGGGTGGGCTGCCGCAATTGAATGGTCGCCAGCGGATTTTCAACGAGCCTTGCAGCGCCTTCGGCTAGGTCTTTTTATGGCGTTTTTCGGCTCCGTCAGACGCTCGACGGGACTGTTCTCTGCCGCCATTTTCATGAGCAGCCTCCCTATTCCAAACGATGCACTCACGCTAAACGGCTGAGTACAACAAAAGGACAACGAAAAGAGGGGCTGTCCGCAGAAAGCACAGATATGCCGTCAGCGCACCTTGCTGTCCAAGTAGCCGACATGAATTCCGCCCAGCCATAGTTGGCCATGTATTCGTCGGAATAGGCGTTGACGGCTTCCAGATCCTAGGCAAGGAAGCGGTAGAAATCACAGTCCAGCTTTGTCATATCCACCGCATATATTGTAGCTCTTGATGATCACGAGGAATATAGCGTGCGGTTGTCAGCGATTCCGTGTTTCCCCGCAGGTATCTGGAGAAGAGCGTCACCGCCTGTTTGGCCTTTGGGGGATCGATATCGCAAAGCTGCCGGATGGCGGTCAGGCTATTGTACAGGAAGTGGGGCTGAATTTGGGACAGCCTGATGGAGATCCTCCATCAGGTGGAGGGATCTCCCAGATGGCGCCAAGCCCTGCGTCTAGCAGGACGATGACGGCCCCCAGCATGACCAGCACGCCTTCGGTGGGGAAGTATTTCAGAAAGAGCGGGGGAGCGTCCTCCACATGAATTTCGTTCAGCAAATAGTCGTAGAATCCCGGCATATCGCTTCTGGAGCGGCAGGAAAGGATGATGATTTCGTCGTGGTCGAAATACCGGGGGAAGTGAGGCTGAGCCAGCCGTTGCCCGCCGTTCTGGTGCCCGGCGGAAGATCCTGGGGCGTCCCAAGGGAACCGATCTTTATGCCGTTTTGATGCAACTCCATCCCGATATGGCAAATATAGAAGTAGATCTTTCGGTTTTCGGGGATGGGTTTGTCAAAATGTCCCCGCAGCACCACGATGGGGTAGCGGGCATTGTCGAGGGATATTTCCGGCGTCCACACAGCCCACCCGGAACCGACCTCCGGCTGATAGACGCCTGCAAGCGGATTTCCTGCACATCCAGGGAGGATTTGCCGTTGCCCGCCCGCCAGAACTCATATGTCAGCACCAGCGTAATCGCAACAAGCGCCACTGCCAGCAGCGCCCGCATCAGGATTGTCAGTTTGCATTCCATGACCTCTCCCCCCGCTACTCATTGACATATTCTCATATGTTTTCAAAGAGCCACGGGGGCGCCTTGCCGCCGTTGTTTTGGGTTCATTCGAAAGAGGGGTTCCGGGACACACAAGGCCAAGCCCTGATGGTTGGGGCTTGGCCTTGCTTTTGAAAGAGGAGGGGCAGCGCGGGATACGCTACAGGAACACCTTGCCGATGAGGATGACCACCGCGCTCGCAACGATGAGCGAGAGCACGATAAGGAACGGGGCGATTTTCCAGATGCTTTTGGTGTTGGTCCAGTCGTTGCCGTGCAGCATGGCGGCTGTGGAGCTTGCGGCGGGCGTGAGGAAGGCCAGGCAGCAAGCGATGGTGATGAGGATGACGGGCAGTTCGGACGACACGCCGTTGGTCGAGCAGTAGGTATGCACCACCGGCATGAGCGCCACGGCCAGAGCGGTATTGTTGATGAACTGCGTCATGATGACGGCCACGATGCCCATGCAGAGCACAAAGATCGTGCCGGAACCCGAGCCGAACAGCGGCTGGAGCATCTCAAGCATGAACGCGGTAATGCCGCTTTTGGGGTCGGACAGCGGCCCGGCCAGAGGCAGCGTGAAGGCGAGGATAAAAATGATGGGCCAGGCCACGCCTTCGTTCACCATGGCGCGCCACGGAAGCAGAGCCTTTCCTTTGACGCGTATGGCGCACAGCAGGGCCACCAGCAGGATGCACACGCCGGTATTGCCGATCTTTTTGAAGAAGATGGTCACGGCAAGGTCTTTGGGGAGGAAACCGGGCAGCATCATGAAGATGATGAGTGCGACGAGGAAGCCCAGAAGCAGCTTCTGGATGCCGGTCAGCGTCATGTCCGATTCCTTGATGATCAGCTTGATGTCGAGCGACTCGAGCTTGCTGACGTCGGGCCGGAACAGGTGCTTGCCCAGAGCGATGAACAGAAGCAGGCAGAAGAGGCATGTGGTCAGGGAGGCGAGCAAGTAGAGCGCGTAGTCCACGGAAGTGCCCGACAGCTTTTCATAGGCGCTGATGGCCACGAGCGGCAGGGATTTGAACGGGACGAGCGACATGCCGAGCTGCGCGGCGAACACGGTGCCGATGATCATCATGATGGGGTAGCCGTCGCCTTTTTTGTAGCCACAGATGTCGAATACGCCGTACAGAAGGCTCCAGCCGATGACGGCCGCGGGCGTGGCGCTGGTCAGGCCGCCCAGGATGGCGATGGCGAGCAGCAACGCGAAGGTAAGCCGCCACGGTTTCCCCATGACGCACTTGCGGCTGACGAACCAAAGCGAGATATACTTCGCCAGGCCGTAGCGATCGAGGGTGGCGCTGAACACGAAGATGAACATCATCATGATGACTGTGGGATCGCCGAAGCCCTTGTTGAGCAGCGCCGTTGCGGGCAGGACGTCGAGCAGCATGAGCGCGAGCAGGCCCACCATGCTGGGCCAGAGGATGTCGATAAACACCCACGCGTAGATGACGCCGAGGAACACGCCGATGGTATTCATCCCGAAGGGGGTCAGCGGCGCGATGGGATCGAGCTTGCCGAAAAGGAACGTGATGCAGAGAAAAACTATTATATGGAAGAAATAGTTGACGTTTCCTGGGTTCTGGGGACCGGCGGCGACAGATGCCATACTGACCTCGTGCAGGTTTCAGGGGAGAGGCCCGCGCACGCGGCCCCTCCCTCTGTTTTTTTAGTAAGGCTCGGGCGTAGCCCGTCCCCGTTCGGTATCCACGGTGATCGCGTGCTTCGGGCAATAGATGATGCAGAGGAAGCACGACTGGCAGTCTTCACGGTATACGATTTCAGGCGTGGTCTTGCCCTCGCGCAGCACGTCGAGGGGGCATATCTTCACGCATTTGCCGCAATTGACACAATTTTCAGCGTCTATGGAAAAGATGGGCATGGAGAACTCCGGTTCTTGCTGAGAATGAAATGGATAGCCGGGCCTAGCGGGGGAGGACGTCTAGCCCATAGCGTTCGAACTTTTCAAGCGGGATGGGTTCGGCTTCGACCACGATATTGCCATCCTTAAAGCTCGACTTGAGCCAGACATTCCAGTGTTCGCCGTCGGTTTCCGTGTAGTCTTCACGGTAATGGGACCCACGGCTTTCCTTTCTCTGGAGGGCGCTGGTGAAGGTCAGGCGCGCCGTCGCCAGCATACCGTGCAGCTCATGGTAGAGCATGAGTTCGTGCATGTCGCGCACGGCTACGTTGGCTTCGATATCGCGTTCCACCTCGTCCAGACCGGCCAGAGCCTCTCTAAGGCTCGCCTCCGAGCGGATGATGTTGTACTTCGCTGGGATAGTCAGCGATTGGATACGGTAGATGGCATCGCCTACGCTCATATGCCCCTTGTGGCCGAACTTGGCGAAGGTTTTTTCCTTGAGGGCGGCGAGCTGCGCCTCATCCACGGGGAGTTGCGCTTGGCCTTCACAGGCTTCCGCCGCGCCTTCACCGGCCTTCCAGCCCGTCACCAAAGCCCAACCCAGGTTGATGCCCCCGGGCCCGGCAATTGCGCCCATGACAAGGCCCTGATTGGCCATGTCCCCCGCTGCGAACAGGCCGGGGATGGTGGTGTCGCAGCTGAAGGACTTCAGCGTGAGGCCCGCGCCGCAACTGGTGGAACCCATGAACCCCGGGATCCACTCCACAGGTTCCGAGAAGGGGTCGACGCCCTTGCTGGCGCAGGCTTCAAAAAACATGGGGAGCATCCGCCTGCTCAGATCCTTGTCTTCTTCACTCATCCCCCTGAGGTCAAAAGAGATGGGCCCGCGTCCGGCCCTCACTTCCTGCGTCATGGCGCGGACGAGGATGTGCAGCATGGCGCCTTCGCCCTGCACGGGGTCGTACTTGTGCATAAAGGTTTCGCCAAGGGCGTTGGTGAAACGGCCGCCCAGGCACTGGAAACGGCTCATGCCGCAGATGTCGAAGTCCTTGGCGGTGGCGTTGTAGGTGTTGGCGAATTCCATGTTGGTGAATTCCGCGCCCACGCGCAGGGCCATGTCGTTCCCTTCGCCGGACACCATGTCCTGCCCGTGGTACTGTCCCTTGAAGCTGCACGCGCCCGTGGAAAGGACCGTATTCTTCGCTTCGAACACATAGAACTGGCCCGTGCGGACATTGAAGCCCGTAGCCCCGGCCACATGGCCGTCCGAGGTCAGGAGTTCCGTGATCATCACGCGGTCGACGATGACCACGCCGAGCTTTTCGAGGATGCCGCGGAGCTTCTTCTGCATTTTGTAGCCGGGGAAGACCACGGCTTCGCGGTGGCCGCGTCCCGGCTTGCGCTTGAAGCGTCCCTGTGCGTCTTTTTCGAACTCCATGCCCCATGAGTCGAGCATCAGGATCAGCTCGTGTACGTTCTTGCCGTACCATTCCAGCCATTCGGGATCGAACATGCTGTCTCCGGCCTTATTCCACCGTTCCAGCCATTCGTGCATGTCGTCCTGCTCAGGGTCGTAGTAGAGGATATCGCCGGCGGCGAAAGTACTCTCGCCGCTGCTGCCGACCCACGCCTTATCGGCAAGGATGACGGTACATCCCTTCTTGATCGCTGCCACGGCGCCCATGCATCCGGCTAGGCCTCCTCCGAGAATCAGGACGTCCGCGCTCAGTCTTTCCGTTTTGGGAATCATAAAGCCTCCTCAAGAGTTTGTGCGAAAAAGGACTTTACGTTCCCTGTAGCAAGTAGCGTGCTAACTTTATAACATGGCAATATTCCATAAAAAGAGGAATGGCAAAGAATCCACGGGCATTATTTCTGTTGCATGAAGAGACGAAATGTTTCACCATTGATGAAACATTTTGGGACGGATGTCCGCTTTGCCGCCCGGAGGGATCATGAAAGACATTCTCGTGCTTGTCACGCTCCAGCCTCTACTGCGCGTTATTCAAAAGTATATTTTGGAAGAGGACAGAGCCCGCGTCGATATCCAGTATTGCAAGAACCTGAACGGCATCATAGACTTTATCGACAAAAAACTCCCAAGCTCCGTCGAAGTCATTATCAGCACGCCCGGCCCGTCTTTCTTCATCGCGCAGCTCATCAAGAAAAAAATACCTATTCTTCCGCTGGAATATAACAATATAGACATCATCAAATCGCTGCATATGGCCCTCTCCGTGTGCCCCGGCGGCGTTGCCTACGGGCACTATCTCCAGGAAACCCAGTGGCTCGACGATATCCGGAAAATGGTAGGGCAGGATTTCGGCAATTTCCTCTTCGGCAACGACGACGCCACCAACGCGGATATTCTCAGAAAACTGCAGGGCAGGGGGGTGCGCGCCATCGTGGGCGGCGGCTACATCTGCAACATAGCGCAGGAAATGGGGTTTCTCGTCTTCCCGGTCGAGGTCAACAGGTTCACCGTGAAGGAGACCATCCACAAAGCCCTCTCCATCGCCGATACCCAGAAATATGCGCGGTATTCGCAGAAAAACATCGATACCATCCTGAGCAATCAGGCGGAGGCCGTCATCACGGTCGATCAGGACAACGAGATAACCTTCTTCAACAAGAGCGCCGAAAAGCTTTTTGCCGTGTCGGGAGCGGACGTTATCGGCAGAAAATCGTGGAATATATTCCCCCAGAATACGTTCGAGGCCGTGCTGAAAGGAGGGGAACCCCAGGAAACCCATCCCCATACGGTGCACGGCGTCGACATCGTGGGGAACTACAGGCCCGTTTTCGACAACGGCAGCGTTATCGGGGCCGTCGGCACGTTCAGCACGATGACGGACATCCAGAAAAAGGATGAGTTCATCCGGAAATACTACGCGCCCAAAACGGCTCAGGCCAAACATTCCTTTGATGATTTCTACGGCGGGGGGCTCCTGTTTCAAGAATTGCTGGAACGCGCCCGTTGTTTTGCCCGGACCGATGAGACGATTCTGATCACGGGCGAAAGCGGTACAGGCAAGGAAGTGATGGCCGGGAGCATACACAATGCGAGCCGGAGAGGTTCCAAACCTTTCCTGTCCATCAACAGCGCCGCCATTCCCGCAACGCTCATGGAAAGCGAGCTGTTCGGCTACGAGCCCGGGGCATTCACCGGCGGCAAGAAAAACGGCTCGCCCGGCATGTTTGAATTTGCCCACGGCGGGACGCTCTTTCTCGACGAGATAGGGGAAATGCCCCTTGAGCTGCAATCCAAGCTGCTACGCGTCATTCAGGAAAAGGAGGTCCGGCGCATCGGCGCTTCGCGGGTCATCCCCGTTGATGTGCGCATCATAGCCGCGACCAACAAGGATCTGAACGGCGAAGTGGCCGCCAACCGCTTCCGGGCGGATCTGTACTACAGGCTGAATATCCTGCACCTGCACCTGCCGCCGCTGCGGGCGTACACGGAAAGCGCCGGAGAGATAGCGGAAAAAATCCTGCGGAAGCTGGCCCCCGGCTCGGAGCCAGACCGCGCCGCGCCGCTTCGTGCCCTGTTGGCAAAGACGGGGCAGTACCGCTGGCCCGGGAACCTGCGCGAACTGGAAAACATCGTCCGGCGTTATCTCGCGCTCAGCCCCTATCTTTCCAGAAGCATCAAACTCAGCGATATCTTTGAGCCCTCCGAGTTGGCGGAAGGGCCGCGCGAGTCTGGAGGATGGGAAAACAGCGGCGAATTGCAAAAAATCCTCTCCACGTATTACCGCATGGGGTGCAGCAAGACGCTGACGGCGCAGGAACTGGGCATTTCCCGTTCCACGCTCTGGAGAAAGCTGAGGCAGATACGGAACCCGGACAGCTGATCAGGCTGGGTGCCCGTACCGCGACCACAGCCATTGGTTTGGCCCGGGCGCGGGGGACCGCCCGCCTCGAAATTAGAGTATGCGATATGATATGCCCGGCATCGTATGGCTCGCATCGGAGAAGCGGGAATGCGGGCAAAAGTCCTCGGCTGAAAAGGAAAGGGGTGGGGAGCGAACGAAAAGGCACGCCGGATGAAGCCGGGATGTCTAAGGCGGACCCGCCAGCTTGAAAGGGAAAAGGCGGGGGCCCTGTAGATGCTTGACGGTATGGCAGGTAGGCGTGTAGGAAAAGAGATTATTTTTATTTAAACGGATGTTGGATGCTGGATACCGTAATCATTGGATAAGTAAGTTCCGCTGGCCGTAAGGCCGGTGGAGCGCGACTCTGGCTGGCCGCCCTTGTGCGGCGTCTTGTCGATTATCCATTGTAAGGGGTATTCCCGTGAACATTTCCCGTTTTGAGCAAAGAACCCTCCATGCCCTCGCCAAGGGTGGCAGAATCATAATAATCCGCGACGATTCCGGCAAAGTGGCCGATGTAGAATGCTATACCCGCGAGGGCTGGCTGCTCTGCGATTGTACTATGGAGATATTCAAGAAATTGAAAAGCAAGAAGCTTATCTGTTCGAAAAACAGCCTTCCTTACCGCATTACCCCGGAAGGCCTGCTTGCCGTGCGCTCCCAGAGTGATAACCGCTGATTGCCGGACATGATGGTGTTGGCTCGTCCCCTGCGCCGGAACCACGGCAAAAGATGCGATTGGGCTGATTCCCGTAACCGTGAAACTCGTCAGAATCCCCCGCTCTCCTTGCTGAGGAGCGGGGGATTCTTTTTATGCCCGGGATCTGCGTTGGATTCCGGCTTTTCCTCCGATTCCGGTATGCGGATTCTTTACCTATAAAGGCCATACAGGCCTCCACGCGAGAAGGGCAGCCCGAACGTGGCGCGGCCGGCGTTCAAACAGGCATTCAAACACCGTAGCAAGGGAGGCCGCGTAAAGGCGCCGCCATTCGTTGGCGATCAGTTTTTTCTCTGCGGTTTCCGCCAATTCTGAAAGAGGTTTTCTTTATCAAAAGAAGCCTTTTTCATACACAATATATGGGTACATTCGGCCAGATCTTTGCGTGCCGCCAAAGGTTGGAGCGATTCCTTTGCTACACGGCATTCCGTGATGACGTCATTCAGGGCGGAGCGGAGTTTGCGGGCATTGTGAGGGACAATGACCTGCGTTTCCGCGAGAATCCGCTGCACGTTGCCGAGGGCGGCCCCGGCGCGGACCACGGAGGTCAATACCTCGGTCCTGTTTTGGGCGGGAGGGACGGCGTTTTCCTCCGCTTCGACTTGCGCTTCCAGCCAGCGCAAAAGGATATTGTTGCCCAGTGTTGAACAGAGGCGCGGTATCATTTCCAGGCTGGGGAGATAGTTGTCCCCCGCGTTGAGATAGCGTTTGATTACGGAAGGAGAAACGGTAAGCCGTTCAGCGATTTCTTCGATAGTAAGGGCGCTTTCATCCTTTGCGAGTTGGAATGCTTCCGTTCCGGTCATATTCTTCAGATCCGCCATGTGGTCTTTTCCTTAAAATGGATACAGTGATTCTTATTCTTAAACCTTATATTTCTTTCCAAATAACGATATATTCACAGGGAGGCAAATGATGAGCTTAAGCAAGGAAGAACTCGTATTGGCAGCATGTCTTTTGGAAACCACGGATGCGTCGCTTTCGGCTGAGGACGCTATGAGTGATGTGAAGCAGATTATGATGAACCTCCCTGAATCGCTTGATCCGGCGTATCGAGGCCTTCTCGCAAAGGCCGCGTGTATTCTGCTTTCGTCAAACAGGTTTTCGCCGGGAGCGGCAATAGCTGAAGCCCGGAAAGTCATGACGCTTGCCGGGTTTTGATACATTCTTATCCATGCCTTTCTTCCGTATCAGGGAGGGGGGGAGCCTTGAAGCCTCCATCAGCCCGGATCCTACAGCCATAAGGGAAAGGGCTGATGCCAGTGGAAAAAGGCATCTTGGCATAAGAGGCGCTCAAGAGCATCGGACGCTGAGGGCATAAGAGAAGGCCGAGGATTGGCAACGTCCCCGGCCTTCTTTATTGTTTTGGCTCAAGTGGAGCGGAAGGAATGGTGCCGCTCCAAGCAACCTATCGTCGTAACGGAGGGTAGGTCGCTTCCTTTTCATGGGGACGCCTAAAAGCGGAATCCGTATGAAACGCCATAGGTATTGAAGCCGGAGTTGTGGTTGTTGAGGCCGGCGTTGGAAAAATGGGCCACGTCAACCTGAACATCATGGCGATAGGATTCTCCAAAGCGGATACCGGCACTTCCTTTGGTGCGGAACTGGAAGTTGCAGCCAAGGGAGTGCGAGGCGATTTTATTGTCGGAAAGCATGAATCCGCCGAAACTCCCCGACACATAAGGCCGCCAAGAGCCTTCCCGCCAGAAATCCACAACGGCTCCGCCCGCAATGCCGCCTCCCCAGATAGCATCGTGATCCCGTTTCCAATAGACGCCGGCGCATTCGATTAAGGGGCGTATTTCCAACATGTCGTTTCCATAAAACGGATTCAATGTATACCGCAGGCTGAGATCGCCGGTTATCGTATCCGCGTCACCTCCGTTCATGCCTAACGAAACAGACCATTCTCCGGCAAAGCAAGGGATACAAAACAAGCAGAGTACAGCCGCCGTGAGCAGAAGCTGGCGTAAGGAAACAAGCACATCATACTGCCTATTTTGAAAAAAACGCTTCATGGCTTCCAATACCTCATGCTGCAACGGATTATGGGGTAAAACGATATCGTAATCGGGAACTTTTTTCAATTGCCTTTGGACATTCTTGAGCAATGTGCGGCTTATCCATTGCTTTTTCCTTTTGATACACAGGGAAAGAGGCTTCCCCTCCGTCTGAGGCCGTGTTTTCCGGAAAACGGATGCGCTCTCGCGGGAGGACACCTTTGTGTTAAAGGAAACGGCGGTAAAGGAAGCCGATGACCGGCGCAGCGCACCGCACCGCTTGTGCAGGTGAACCTGATGGCTTGCCGGTGGAGTCCGCCGCCGGTTTCGCTTGCGGTTTTGGCCACGGCAAGGGAACAGCCTCCACTTTGAAGTTGTACCGTGTACGAAGTGGCCACATGGCACATGAGGCTGGGCAGACAATCCGGCGCGCTTGGTTGCCCTCCTTCCCTCTTTTTGCTATCCAAAAGTTATTTTATTGACGATTTCAGCGTTGCTATTCGCATATCATTTAAATAACAATAGCCAGCAAGCCGTTTTTCCTTTCTTGTATAGGCAAGCCGTTTTTTTAGTAAAGCTGTTTGCGTGACAAGCAAGCGTATCCTCAAAACTGCCAAGTCCTTCCGGTATTCTTTATGAGAAAGTTGTTTTTTGGGTTTATCCTCTCGCAATGCTTTCTTTTATCCGGTTTTTATTTCCAAAGGGGCAATCAGAATGTGGAATACGATAACCCCTCCCTGTACCCGCAAGTTCTGCTGACGTTTTTGGGGGTTCAATACCCGTCCGAAAATAAGGCAGTCACAGAGCATATTTTAAATAACTACTCAAAATCACATCCTAATATCCTCGTCAGTTACGAATGGGTCCCGTTACGCACGTACCCTTGTATCCTCAAGAAGCGTATCTGTTCGAACAGCCTTGACGACGTGTTCATGCTTTCGCTGGACTCCCGGTATCAAGTACCGGAGGGGGTGCTTGCCGATCTCTCCAGCCTGCCGACCTTGGCAGCGTATCGTCAGCAAGTCCTCGCGCAAATGCGGAAGGGTGACACCATCCCGTATGTGACGACCAGCCTTGGAGCGTTCGGCCTGTTCTGCAATTTGAACATGCTTGAGCGGAACCGGCTGAAGGTCCCACAGACTCTGGAAGAGTTCCTTGCCGCCTGTGCCGCCTTCCACCGCATCGGGATCACCCCCCTTGCCGTGACCCGGGAATGTTTGCGTGCTTTGCTCATTGCCAGGGCCTATGAGCCCGCCGTCTTTGGGGACGCCAACGCCTTCTTTCATTCGCTCAACACGGATGAGGCCTTTTTGAGGCGAACACTGCTGAGAGGGTTCCTTTTTCTGGCTCTGCTGCGCGACAAAGAGTATTTTGATGTCGACGACCTCGTCCTGATACGGGAAAACATGCCCGGCATGTTCTTTTCGGCGGGTGAGCAACCGTTCATGATCGGTGGCAGCTGGTTTTCCCCGGTGCTTGGCAAGGCGCAACCCGCGTTTCGCTTTTCCGTTTTTCCTCTTCCGGTGACCAGCCAAGGGGCTGTCACCGTGCTCGGCCTTGATACGCCGCTTTCGGTCAGTTCGCGGGGTGAGCATGTACCGCAGGCCGTCCAGTTGGTGGAAGGGCTGACGAGCCCGGAGAACATCCTGATTTTTAATGATGGGCAGGGCGGCTTCAGTCCGCTGAAGAACGCGCCCCTTCCCGCTGACAAAGCGGTACATCCGCTTTGGAAGAGCATGGATGCGGGGAGGGGGATCTTCCATTCGGATATCAGGCTGCGCTATAATCTTTGGCACAGGCTTGATTCCGGTATCGAATTGATCCTTTCCGGTGCGTCCGCCGAGGAAGCGACGGAAAGCGTCATTCAAGCCTTGCACGACGCCCAACAGGGAAAAGAGGGAAAACAGGGAAAACAGTCATGATGACGTCACGAAGGCAAAACCTGTTTATCGGCTCCGTCGGTGCCTTGCTTTTCGGGGTGTTGTGTTGGATTTCGTTTGATTTCATGCATTCGGTTCAGCAGTCCCTGTGGGATAATTCGGTCAAGAACATTATGGAAAGCACCGCGCGCGGCGCGAATGTGCTCCAGCGCGGATATGTCAAAGATCTTGAAATGCTGCGTATGCTGGCGAGCGAACTAGAGCAGGGAAAATCCTCCGATTCTGGGCGTATCCGCAGTAAGTTGAAGACGTTCCTTTCCGATACGGGCAACCTTTCCGCCCTGATTTTCGAGGATGGGACCGGCTATGTGGACAGCGGGCTTGCCGTTACGCTCACGCCTCAGGAAATGGAGATCTTCAAAGGGTTGCACGAGAGCAGCGGCCTGCTGTTCCCACACCGCAACCGAGGGACCGGGCGGAGGACATTCACCATCTATACGGTGGTGGATTTCCCCGACGGGCGCAAGGCGTACTTGTTCAAGGGCTATAATGTTGAGACTCTGTACGCCACCTATGCCATGTCCTTCTATAACAATACGGGGTTTTCCTATGTGGTGGCCCCGGACGGCAATATTGCCATGCGCTCTGTCCATCCCGCCAGCAACAAGACCTTTTCCAACCTGTTCGATCTCATCAGCCAGAGCGAGAACAACCCGGATGTGGTGGAGTCGTTCCGCAATTCCTTGAAAAACGGCAAAATAGGCATAGCCGTGTTCAGCAACCGGCATGAGGAATTTGTTTTTTGCTATGTCCCCATGCCCGAGATGGACGGATGGTATATCGTTTCCATTGTCCCCAATGTGGAGATCATGCGGGAAGCGAACTCCATCATTCAGAAAACATTGTTTATCTGTTTCCTGATTTTTGTGGGTTTTCTGATCTGCTTCCTCATTTACCTGTACATCACGCGGGGCTATCAGAAAGAGATCTACGCGCTTGCGTATACGGACAAGCTCACGGGAGTACGGAATTTTACGAAGTTCAGGCAGGATGGCGAAGGGATGCTTCAAGCCCCGGACGGGCTCCCGTGCGCACTCCTATCCATCAACATGCTCAACTTCAAGATATACAACGACGTGATGGGGTATTCGGAAGGGGACGCGCTGCTGAAAGCCTTTGCGCGCATATTGGAGCGCGAAGCGCCCCGCCCGGTGCTTGTCGCGCGCATGTTGGCCGATGCGTTTCTGGTGCTGTTCCCCTACAAGGGGAAAGAGGAGCTGGTGACGTATTGCGAGGCATATTCCCGTGCGCTCAATGGTTTCATCGTGTCACGGGAGCAAAATTACCAGTTGGAGTTGCGTTCCGGCATCTGCTGCGTGGAAGACAGCGACGCCTCGGACATCAATTCGCTGTTGGATCGCGCCAACATGGCCTTGAAGACGATCAAGGTGAAGGGCGCGGCCCAGTGGAAATTTTACGACCACACCATGCGTGATAAATTGCTGCGGGAAAAGGATCTGGAAATACGCATGGAAAAGGCTCTTGCCGATGGGGAATTCCTCGTCTATATCCAGCCGAAATATTGGGTCGGGACCCGGGCCCTCGCGGGCGGGGAGGCGCTGGTGCGCTGGAAGAGCCCGGATCAGGGATTCCTTTCGCCAGGTGAATTCATTCCGCTTTTTGAAAAGAACCGTTTTATCGTCAAGCTCGATCAGTTCATGTTCACATCCGTATGCGGCCTGTTGCGCCAATGGCTCGACGCCGGGATCGAGCCCCGCCCCCTGTCGGTCAACGTGTCGCGGATGCAGTTCCACACGCCCGATTTCGTCGAACGGTACATCAGGATAAAGTCCCAGTACGCCATCCCCGACGGCCTGTTGGAATTGGAGTTCACCGAGAGCATCTTTTTCGACAATGTGGCGCTGTTGAGTTCCGCCGTGCATGAATTGCGCCGGGCGGGGATAAAGTGCTCCATAGACGATTTGGGGGCGGGGTATTCCTCGCTCAATGTGCTCAAGGCGTTGCCCGTGAGCGTGCTCAAGCTCGACGGCATGTTCTTCCGTACGGCGAAAGATGATGAGCAGGCCAAGATCGTCATCCGGAACATCATGCGCATGGCCGGGGAACTCAAGATGGCCACGGTTGCCGAGGGCGTCGAGACGCATGAGCAGGTGGCATTTCTGGAGACGACGGGATGCGACATCATCCAAGGTTACGTGTTCGCCCGCCCGATGCCCGCAGCGGAATTTACCGAGCTTCTTGCCGGGGAGGGTGGGCACGCGGAGCGTTGATCGGAAAAAGGCGGTTTGTCCGGAAACCGGGTTGGCCCTTGGCCGTCTTTGCCCCACCCGCGTCAGTGGGGTTGACCCCGGCCCCAACGTGGGGGAGGGGCTTCTCGTTTGGCGGCTTTTCCCCATATCCTGACATCTGTTCCCGATTCCCTGGTGCCCGAGGCATCCGGGGATCGGGCATTTTGCGTCCCGCCTCTTTTTCCTCTTATTCCGAAAGGTGCGGTAGACAGCTACTCTAACAGCGTTATAGTTAGGCTGCTCCCTTCAGGCTCGCCTCGCCGTTGATCCGGCCCGGTCGTCAACATAGCTTCCCGAACAGTATGCTATTCGCTGAAAGGCGAAGGGATTCCAACCGATAAGGGGCTCGACATGCGTTTTTTTGCGGACCGGACCACCACGCTGTTGCAGATTTTCCATGTGATCGTGGACGGATTGTATGACAGCGTGCCCATTTTGCTGTCGTTCATGATCGTCGCTTTTGGCGCGCAGGAAAAGGACGCGGGGGTCATCCTGTCGGTTGCGGCCCTGCTGGGTACGCTGGCGGGCCTGGGCACGAAGGGCTGTTCGCAGCGGTTCGGTTTTTTGCGTACGCTGTGCCTGATCACCGGCGCGTACGGCGTGGGGTATGCGGCGAACACGTTCTCCCAGAATATCTGGTTCTCGGGCTTTTTCTTCGTCATTGCCATGATGGGGTATGGCGTGTTCCACAACGCGGCGTTTTCGTATCTTACGGTGCGCACCGAGCGTTCCATGCTCGGCAAAGTGTTGGGGGACTTCACGGCCATAGGCGACATCGGCCGGATTCCGATCACCGCTTTCGCCGGGTTCCTCGCGGCTTGGAGCTTTGCCGGAATCCCCGGCTGGCGGATCGTCTGTGCCCTGTTCGGGGCTGTTGCCTGTTGCATTACGTTGTACTTGTTGTGGATATGGCTGCGGAACGGAGACGCTGGCGGTTCGCCCTGCGAGGAGCGCAAGAAGCCGCAATCCCTGCTGCCGCCCCTTTCGCTTCTGCGGGATCGCCATACGGCGTCCACGGTCGTCGCCAATATTCTGGACGGCTTCAGCGGCGATCAGATTTTCGCTTTCCTGCCTTTCCTGCTGTTCGCCAAGGGGATGGATCCCAAGGTCATCGGCAGTTTCGCCTTGGCCTTCACCGTGGGCTGCTTCGCGGGGAAAATGGCCTGCGGGCGGCTGGTGGGCATTTTCGGTTCCCGCAAGGTTTTCATCACATCCAAACTGCTTATGTCCGCCCTGTTGGCGGTGCTTGTGACGGCGCAGGGCTTGCCCGTGATCATCGTCACCTCCATCCTGCTCGGCATCGTCACCAAAGGGACCGTCCCCGTCTTGCAGACACTGCGTGTGGAGCCGGTGACGGATCCGCAAGCCTACGATGATCTGTTCGCCGTCAATACGTTCGCTCGCGGCTCCACCAATATCCTGACGCCGTTGCTGTTCGGGTTCATCGCTTCGGCGTTCTCTGCGGAATACATCTATGTGCTGATGGCGATAGTCTCCGTGTTTGCGGTGGCCCCCGTCCTGTTTGGGCGGCCCATGCGCGCTTAGCGATTCCCTTCGTGGGGGTGGAGAACCTTTCCGGAGAAGATAGCCCTGTTTTTTGCCGTTACCGTGCGCGATGTTTCTTGAAGAGGCAGCGTGAGCGACGTACGATGAGGCCGGTCCTAAGAGGCCGTCTTCACCGTGGCGGCACTTCTTTTTCCGTTTCGTCCACAACGGCGTCCAGCCGTTCGCCGGGGCGGACGCCGAACGCCCTCGCAAGCGTAATCAGCATATCCACATTGGGGACGCTGCGTCCGCCCTCCAGTGCGGAAATGGAACCCTTGCTGACTTCGGCGTAGTCAGCAAGCTGCTGTTGGGGCAACCCCGCGGCATCCCTGTAGCGCCTGAGAATCATGGGCATGACGTATTTTGTGATTTTAGTCCGTTCATTTTTCATTCTCCCTTTGTAGCGTTTTTTTACTCTTTGAGTAGTTATAAGTACTCGGTTGAGTGTTTATAGCTACTCGCGAGGTGCGGTGTGGAAACAGGTTGGGAACCGGAAGGGTTTCATCAACCCGGCAAAAAAATTGGTATTATGGCAATAGATGTACTCACGCACATGAGGGAGGCCATAGGGGGAGCAAGGATGAAAGAACTGGGGGCATGGTTGGGAGTGAACCAGTCAGTTCTCTCTGATAGAATATGACGGAACATCATGCCTATCCGTCGTCTACGGCTGTTTGAGGCGGGAACCGTCACAATCCATTTGGGATCCTGACCGGAAAGGGGAAAAAGTACTGGTAAGCTGGCGGGTAGTCTGCGGCAGCGTAAAAGTCCTCTGGGGCAGGAGGCCGCATACGCCAAGAGGCACGATCGTGTCAGGCCCAGGCTTTGGCCTTTTGAGCTGCCGCTGGTCACATTGAGTTCTTCCTGGCGTGACTTTCCGTTCGTTTCAAAATGGCCTGAGGACAGGGCCGAAGGCTTGGGAGTGGGATTTATTCATTTGAAACCCATAGCCCACAACGTTTGGCTTGTTTTCACCTGTCAGTGAAATGGTCCATAGATGAAAAACGGAATACCCTATTTTTCTCCTGTCAGGATATGGCCTTGCATCCAATGGCGCAAGCAGGCAAGGGCTATGGATGCCCCATCCGGCGGAAAGCTCGTTGAGTTCTCCGTCAGCATACTGTACGACGGTAAGAACGCCTGTAGAGGCGAACAAGACGCGTCAAACCGGAAAAGGAGCGTTAAAGACCATGTTGAAGCCAAACGGAGCAGCAGAACTCACTGTATTTACGGAAAAATCTTATAAGGAAACGATAACGCCCATTGTGCCCGGCATTTGGCATGTCCTCGGCGTAGGCCACAGCAACGCCGTCATCATCGAAGGCCGCACCAGCGTCATCCTGGTCGATACGCTCGATACGCTGGAGCGGGGGCAAAAGCTGCTGGAGATTATCAGGAGCAGGACTGAAAAGCCGGTTAAGACCATCCTGTATACGCACGGCCACCCGGATCACCGGGGCGGAGCCGGGGCGTTTTCCGGTACGGACCCGGAAATCATCGCCTTCGCGCCAGCAGCCCCCGTGTTGAAGAAAACGGAAATGTTGCAGGATATCCAGAACCTGCGCGGCATCCGGCAATTCGGGTATGCATTGAGCGATGAAGAAAACATCTCCCAAGGCATCGGGATACGCGAAGGGCTCGCCTACGGGGAGTCCCGAGCTTTCCGGCAGCCGACGACCGTCTACGATGAGGACAAGGTCGTCCGCGAAATCGATGGCGTCCGGCTGGAACTGGTTCGGCTCCCCGGTGAAACGGACGACCAGATCATGATTTGGCTCCCGGAGCGGCAAGTGCTGTGCTGCGGGGACAACTATTACGGCTGTTGGCCAAACCTGTACGCCATACGCGGCAGTCAATACCGCGACATAGCGGGCTGGTTGGACAGCCTCGACGAGATTTTGTCCTATTCGGCGACCTACCTGCTGCCCGGACATACGCGGCCGCTGTGTGGCAAGGAGGAGGTCCGGAGCGTGCTGACGGGTTTCCGCGATGCTATCCGGTATGTTCTTGAGGAAACGCTTGCGGGCATGAATGAAGGAAAGGATATAGACACCCTGGCTTCCGAAATCGTACTCCCGCAGGAGTATGCCTCGCTGCCGTATCTGGGGGAGTATTACGGATGTGTGGAATGGACGGTCCGGGCCATCTTTACCGCGTATCTGGGGTGGTTCGACGGTAACCCCACTAATCTGCACCCGTTGCCGCCGAAGGAGCGTGCGGAAAAGGCCGTTGCGCTGGCGGGCGGGGCGGACGCCGTGTTGCGGGCGGCGGAAGAGGCCGTGCGGAAAGGGGAATGCCAGTGGTGTCTGGAGCTGTGCGATCTGCTGTTGACCATAGGCGTGAACGCCGAGGCCGCTCGGCGGCAAAAAGCCGTTGCCCTGACCAAGCTGGCCGCCTATGAAACCAGCGCCAATGGAAGGCACTATTATTTGGTCTGTGCCCACGAATTGGAAAATCGTCATTAGGAAAATAACGGAATCGTTGAAAAGCGGATCACCGAGTGTCGTAATCCGCTGAAGGAGGCCCTCATCCGTAAGGAAGGGGGCCTTTCGCATTGAATGGAGGCTACCGGAGTGTTGCGCTGAGCCCGGAACCGTCATTCCCTTGCGGGGGCGGTTCGGTGGCATACTGTTGCGGCGCGGTTACTTCAGGATGGCGCCTTCGAAATTTTTGAGGTGGCAGTATTCCGTTCTTTCCTCTCCTTCATTGCTGTGAGCTGGTTGTCCCATACTTTCGCTACTCGGATCCGGTAAGGACACACCTTTTTCTATTGTATGTAATATATTGTGACAAAAGATTTTTTTTGTGAATAGTGTTCTGCCGTGAAGAGTATTTGACTATTTATCATTTTATATATATCAAAAAATCGATATAAGATGTCTCATCTTATGTATGACGGCGTTAGGAAAGCGCCCCACCGATGGGGGACGTCGGCAGCGACGATTGAAAGGAGAACGGACATGCATGAACAGCTTATTAAAGAGATTCAGAAGATGGTAAGAGATGGGGAGGTCCCCGCCAAGAGTGTCGCTGAAGCAGTCGGCAAGCCCTATTCGACGCTGATGCGGGAGATCAACCCTTATGACAAGGGCGCGAAGCTCGGCGTGGAGACGTTCATGGCGATCATCGAAACCACGGGTGACCCCACGCCGCTGAAACTGATGGCGTACGAACTTGGCTATAGGCTCATTCCCGACAAGTGATGTTGGGCTCCGCTGTAGGGGATTTCCCCCGTATCGAGAGGGGCAATCCATTACGGTGGGAAGGCCCCTTCCGGAGCTCATCCCCCGATTCCGAAGGGGAGAGGAAGCCCTGCGGACGATGGGGGCGAACCGTTGTGAAGCTGTACCGCTTGGAGGTGTGGAACCCTGCCGTTGGTAGAAGGACATAAAAAAGAGGAGAAGCAATTCCTTCTCCTCTTTTTTATGCGAAGATATATGGGATTTCCATTCCACGGCAATATTTCCGTAGGCGAATGCGTTGTTACGTTGAAGAGTTCTCTTCCGGTATTCAGCAAGAAAGTTACGCCGTTGTCTATATTGAACTCGCGCCCGCAGCACATATTCCGTCTCACTTCAGCTGATTACCGGGAATACATGAGAAGATTCCTGTCTCATGTATTCCCTTTTTATCTTTTGAAATTATTCGTGGTGAGGAGGGCTGTCTGGGGAGAGGGGCTCCTCTGAAACCTTAGAACAGGGCCACGCCCAGTGCAACGACAATGGTCGAGATAGTGGCCCATGTTGCGAGGATGACGATGGGCACGGTCCTCCAGATGGCTTTCGTATTCGACCATTCATTGCCGTGCAGCAGCGAGGCGCTCGCGCTGGCGGCCGGAGTGAGGAACGCGATGTGGACGCCCATGACCACCATGATGATGGCAAGCTCGGGAGGAACGTTCATGCCTGTACAGTAGCTGTAGACGACGGGCATCAGGGCGATTCCCGTTGCGCCGTTGTTCATGAACTGCGTGAGGACGGTAGCGAAAAAGCCCATGCACAGCGCGAATACCAGCGAAGATTCGTTTCCGAAGAAGGGTGTCATCAATGCCATGAGGAACTTGGTGATCCCGCTTTCGTCGTTGGCCATGGCATGGGAAAGGGGCATCACCACGGCGAGGATGAGGATGATCCCCCACGTCACGCCGGAATCCACCATCGTCTTGAACCGGAGCAGCGGCTTGCCGTCGACCTTGAGGAGACACATCACGGTTACGAGGAGCATACAGATGCCCGTGTTCCCGATGGTCTTGAAGAAGCGGGCGATGCCGGACGTGGCGGGCAGGATGTTGGGCAAAAGCAGCAGGACGACCAGCGCGAACAGGAACCCCAGCACGATTTTTTGGACTTTATTCAGCCGCAGCGCACCTTCCGTGTCCAGCCCTTCCGTATCCAGCGAGATCAGTTTCTTCATGTCGGGCTTGAACACGTACTTGGCCATGACGATGAACAGCAGGGAGCACAGCGCGCAGCATGTTATCGCAATGATCATGTACTTCGCGTAATCGATGGTCATGCCGGACATGTTTTCATACGCGCCGAGTACGGTAAACGGAACCTGCTTGAACGGGATGATCGACATGCCGATTTGCGCCGCGTACACGATGCCGAAAACCATCATCGTCGGATAGCCTTCGCCCTTTTGGTAGCCGCACTTGTCACAGATGCCGTACAGGATGCTCCAGCCGATAACGACCGCCGGGGATGCGCTGGTCAGTGCCCCCAGCAGCATGATGGACAGGAAAAACGTATAGGTGAACAGCCAGGGCTTCCCCGCGACGCATTTGCGGGTGATGAACCACAGCGAGATGAATTTGGACAAGCCGTAATAGTTGATGGTCGCGCAGAAGACGAAAATGAAGAACATCATCATAACGAGCGGATCGCCGAAACTTGTCTGGAACAGCTCGTTGGGCTTCATGCCGCCGATGAGCATGAGCGCCAGCAGGCCCGCCATGCTCGGCCAGATGATGTCTATGAAAATCCAGCCGTACAGCACGCCGAGAAAGATGCCGATCAGATTCATCCCCAGCGGGGTCAAAGGGGTTATGGGCGTGAGCTGGCCGCAGCCGAACATGATCAGGAGGCTTATCAGGGAGTGGGCGTAATAGGCGATTTCTTTGTCTTTGCAAGAGGGAAGAAGTGGCATGACCGGTTCTCCTCGCGGGGTGCCTCTGTAACAGGGTTGTTCTTGCCTGTTGGCAAAAAGGGGGGAGGCCGTTTCCCGTCCTCTTGCGAAGACGGGAAACGGAGGGTCTCAAAGCCGGGTGGAAGGGGAGGGGGGGCGGAATCAGACGGCCTTGGGAGGCGTCGGCCAGCTGAAGTTGTCCATGTAGTAGCGGTATGGCTTGATGGGGTAGTCGTTCAAGGGAACGGGGACCGTATGGACTTCCCGCTTGCCGTCGACCTGCTTCTGCTCGATCCACTTGAGCCAGTGTTCGTTGTCCCGTTCGGGGTAATCTTCGCGGTAATGTCCGGCGCGGGATTCCTTGCGCATCAGGGCCGCATTGAGGCACAGCTCGGTAAGGAGCACCGTGGACGTGGCCTCGAACAGCTTGGCGAGTTCGTGCGGATCTCGCGCTCCCAGATGCGGCAGCACTTCCGCACGGATTTCCTCCACACGGTCGAGCCCGCGCGAAAGCCCCTTGCCCGTCTTCATCAGCGCGATGTCGGGGGCGCTCATGACCTCGCGCATGTCGGAGATGACATCCTTGGGCGCGATGCCGTCCTTGCCGAGGTATCCGGTGAACGCTTCAAGCCGGGAGGCGGCGTACGCTTCATCAAAGGCCACTGCATCGTGCCCCTGTACGAACTGCGCGGCGGCTTCCCCGGTCGAATAGCCCGTCGTCGCCGTGATGCATGTGGCCCAGCCGCCCATGTAGACGCCCGGATCGGGATTGCGGGCAAGCCCGGCGGCGTACAGCCCCTTTATGGCGGTGGAGCCGTCGAGATCGGCCACAATGCCGCCGTAGGTATGGCGTACCTGCGGCATCCATTCCAGTTCCTGCCCGAAGAAGTCGATGCCGAGTTCGCGCAGCTTCTTGTCGTTGAGGCCCATCCAGCCCGCTCTGGGGCGCATGGTTTCCACATCCTCGGGCTTCATCTGGCTGCAATCGAAACGGATAGGGCCGTTGAGGCGGCGAAAACGCGGCTGGCACTGGCTTCACTGGCGTTACGGCGCAACGACAAGGAAAAGGCCGTGCTGCTCGTGAGCGACGCATGGCCCATGTACGATTGTCTCAAGGATTTTTTCTGGCCGGAGGAACTGCTTGCTCTGGTCCCCACCTACATGCGCAAGCATGGGGACGCCAATCTTTCCTCGCGGGCCCTTCTCGAAGCCTACCGTGAAAGTTTTTCCCCCCACAGGACATGGGAACAGTTCGAGGCCTTTTCGCAGGCTTTGTTGGCGGAGTCGGCCCGCATCCTCAGCACTACGCAGGGATACCTCTTTCATGTCCCGTATCCACATGCGCCGCTCCGCCTTGTGGCCGTTCTCGGAGGCAAGCTCGAATCCGTGACGTATCCTTATGCCTCCCTGCCCGATCTCATGGAGCTCGTAGCCGAGGGAGCTCCGCTTATTCTGGACAATGTGCAGGAAGGGGGGATGGGGTTCGGAAGCATGTTGATCGGCATCCCCATAGACTGCCGTCCCGATGGGGTTTATGCGCTGTGCCATGTCGGGGCTTTTTTGCCGGAGGTCCGCACCGTCCTTGAAGAGAATGTGCTGAAAGATATCGGGCGTGTCCTTGCCTGGGAGTGTTCCCGCGTCATGGAGCGGGAGCGGCGTCATGCGGAGCGCCTTGAGACGCTTGCAGATACGTCTGGAGAGATGATCTGCGTTTCCGATGAGATGGAACGGTTTCTCGGCGATGTGGAACTTGCAGCGAAAACCGACGCTTCCATCCTGCTTTGCGGGGAATCCGGCGTGGGCAAGGAGATGGTGGCCCGGTACATCCACGAGAAAAGCGGCAGGAACGGCAGGCTTGTCATCATCAACATGGCGAGCCTTCAGGACGAGTTGTTCGAGAGCGAGTTCTTCGGGCATGAAAAGGGATCTTTCACGGGAGCCATGACCAGCAAGCCCGGTCTGGTGGAAATGGCCGAAAACGGCACGCTGTTTCTGGATGAATTCACGGAGGCCAGCACGCGGGTGCAGGCCAAGCTCCTGCGGGTCCTTCAGGAGCGCTGCTTCCATCGCGTGGGCGGAACGCAGACCATCAGCGTGAACTTCCGCCTTATCGCGGCCTCCAACAGGGACATCACCCATGCGGTCAGGCAGGGGCTCTTCCGCGCGGATCTCTACTATCGCATAGCTGTGATCAATCTGAAAATCCCTCCGCTGCGCGAACGCAAGGCCGATATCCTCGCCATTGCCCGCTACTATCTGCATTTTTTTTCGCACTGGCATCATCGGGAATGCGTTCAGGATTTTTCTCCGGAAAACCGCCGTATCCTGGAAAGCTGGAGTTGGCCGGGGAATATACGCGAGCTGCGCAACGTCATCGAGCAGTCGGTTGTCTTGACCGGGGGGCGACACCTGACGCTTCCTGATCCGGTGGAGCATACCGAGGCTTCCCGAGGCGTCGGGGCTCTGGGAGGTGGGGAGATGCCCGAAGAGTTGTTTTCCGGAAATCCGTCTCTGGCGGATCTCGAAAAACGGTATATCGAGAGGACGCTGGAGCAGTCGGGCTGGCGGATTGAAGGGAAGAGGGGAGCACTCGCCGTGCTGCGTATAAGCCGATCAGCATTGTACGACAAGATGCGGCGGTATGGAGTGAAGAGGCCCTTTTGAGGACTGATGCCTCTGAAGGCCGTCATAGCTAAAGTAAAACATGAAGGATGAGCAACATAAAAAACATTCCCAAAACGGCGAAGGGAGGCAAACGCGGGACGGAGAAAAGAGGCTGCCAGCCTTTGCGTGAACGGCTGGCAGCCGCGGAGATGATCTCAGGATCCGTAGACGATGCGCCCTCCGGAGATGGTCTTGAGCACGGAAAGCGTTTCGATGGACTCGGGCGGCACGGTCAGCGGATTTCCGGAAAGCTGCACAAAATCCGCATAGTATCCGGGAGCGATTGTACCGACGGCATGATCCCGTGCGCTGCACTTGGCGGCATTGACGGTGTAGGCTTTGAGGGCGTCGAGCGGCGAGATCCTCTGATCAGGGCCGAGAATGCGCCCCGCCGTGGTTGTGCGGTTGACGGCGGTATGGATGGAACGGATGGCATCCACGGGCTGCACCGGAGAGTCGACATGGAGGCCGAAGGGAATTCCCATGCGCACGCAGGAACCGCAGGGATCGAGCCGCGCGGCCCGCTCTTCGCCGAGGAACAGGTTGACGTGGCGCTCGCCCCAGACGTTGACGTGGCGGACAAAGAACGTCGGCGTGACCCCGCAGGCATGGAGCCGGGACAGATGTTCGTCAGTCGCCATCTGCACATGGATGATCATGTCTCCGGGGACTTTTCTCGGGCACTTTCGGAGGGCCTCTTCAAACCCCCGCACGACGAATTCGATGGCGGCGTCGCCATTGGCATGGAAGGCGACGGGGACGCCTTGGCAGTGGTACTTGGCAATCAGCTCGGCGATCTGCTCGGGCGTGAGGACATGATCTCCGTAAAAATCGGGTTTGCAGGCGTAAGGCTCCCCGAGCACGGCGGTCAGGGACTGGATCGAGCCGTCCGCAAACGATTTCACCCCCCCGTAGTAGAGATAGTCGGAAACGGGCATGTTCCATGTGCCGAGTTCGAACATTTCATCCATGATGTTGGGCATGAAATGCAGGTAGCCTCGGGCGTTCATGCGTTTTTCCCGGGCCAGCCGGTTGTAGGCGCGGAGAATGCCGTGAGCGCCGTTGCTGAGGCCGATGCCTCCATCCTGAAACATCGTGAATCCCGCACGGTTATAGTCGGCGATCGCATATTCGATTTTCTCAGGGAGCTTCTCGGGCGGGCAGGCCGGAATCTTTTGAAATACCTTGAAATAGGCGTTCTCTTTAAGCAGTCCTTCCGGCATCCCGTCATCCCCGAGTACAACCATTCCGCCTTCGACGGAAAAATCCGCGGTGACGCCGAGCTTGGCGAGGCCGAGCGTGTTCGCATACCCCATGTGGCTCGTGATGTGTGATACGAAAACAGGCCGCTCCTGACTGACCGCATCGAGATCATGGCGGGTCAAGTGGCGGTGGTCGCTCATGCCTGTGTCGTCATAACAATACCCTATGATCCATTCCGTGTCGGTCTGCGTGGCGGCGTGCGTGCGAAAGGCGGACAGCAGGTTGCCGATGGTCCCGTGGGCCGTATCACAGAAAAATTGGGTGCGGCACTGCGCGTACATGGAAAGGTGGCTGTGCGAGTCTATAAAGCCGGGGAGGAGCACGCCTTCCTCCAGATGGATTTCCTTGCGCCGATGCCGGGGGGCGAGCGCGTGGAGTTCTTCCAGCGTGCCGACGGCGAGAATTTTTCCTTCACTGATGCAAACGGCTTCGGCTGTGGGTTTTCCCTCGTCCATAGTAAGTATTTCCGGGCAGGAGATAAGCGTGCATTCGTTTGTGAGCATAACCATTTCCTTTTTAAACCGATGAGGCGCCGTGCGGGCCGCGCCGCACGTGGAAGAGAAGGACCGTACCACCCCACCGGACTGGTGCGGAGGTACGGCCGCCGTTACCACTGCTTTTGTCCGACCAGCTTCAGGGCGAACATGGCGGCGATGCCAATAACGGTGATCGCGCCGTAGATCATGAGGATTTCCATTCCCGTGAATGTGTAGAACGCGGGGGCGAAGAAATAGAGGATGGGAGCGCACGTTACGAGGATGCCCACATTGAAGAAGGCGAGCTCAAGCGTGGCGGGCGTGCTGAAATCCGGGTCGATGATGCGCAGAAGCAGCAGGCCGGTGGCTGTGGAACCGCAACAGCAGCCGAACTGGCAGAGCACGCGCTCAGGCCCGTAATTGGTCCGGCGTCCGAACCAGAGGTTGAGGGCGAGGGCGAACAGGGTGACGCTGAACGCCACGAGGAAGATGGGGATGACGTACTGCTTGAGGACGACGATATGGATGGACATCAAGGTGGCGGTCAGCAGGTAGTCCACGGAGGCCCCGGTGATGCGGGTCTGGACAACGGGGTCCATGAGCCTGCCCGCGCCGAGCTTGAGGAGCAGGGTACGGAGCAGCCACGCGACGATAAGCCCGTGGATGAAGAACATCGGCATACTGAGGGTGGCCCCGAATCCCTTGAGCCACTTGTATTGGTCAAAGAAGGGCTTGATGTGGGCTTCGATCCAGCTCAGTTCGGCATAGGTGATGAGATAGACGATGCCGACGAGGGCGACATGGAAGGCCAGCGTGTCGATGGTGGAGGCGTGGGTCGTTTCGCGTCCGTTGGTTGCGGTGGACTTCTCGTCCATGATGCCGGTCAGGAATTCTTTGGTGATGGAAGCTCCGGTCTTGTTAGCGTTGAGGCCCTTGCGGACGAACCAGCGGGCGACGGGCACGCCGACGATGGCGGCCGAAAGGAAGCCGAGCGCCGCGTAGATCACGCCGACGGTGGCGCAGTCGGCGATGCCGCCCTTTTCCCACAGCGTGCCAAAGGCATAGGCTTGCCCGGGGCCCTGCGTATAGCCGTGGGTTACGATCATGCCGATGAATTCGCTGAGGCTGTTTCCGGTCGCCAGATTATACAGCCAGATCACCGCGCCGCCGATGAGGGCTTGGGCGGGAAGGCTGATTGTCCAGATCAGCGTCTGCCACATGCCCCCGCGCACGACTTCCTTGGCCGTATTTTCCTGATTGCCGCGCGGGCGTGTCAGCAGAAGCGAAATGTAGCTGATGTTGAAGGCGTGGAACAGGAACCAGTTAAAGCTGCTGCTCGTGATCTGCCATTCTCCTATTTTAAGCCAGCCCGTGGAAACGATGGCAAAGCCGATCAGTCCGCCGATGATGCTGGCGGGGACCAGATAGTCCTGAAACAGTTTGACTTTTGCGCGCAGCAGGGTGCCGATGAGCAGCATCAGCGAAAGGAGGCCGAAAAGGATGAGATTTTCAAAACCGCTTCCCATGACAAAACTCCGTCTTTGAGGTTGACCCGAGCGTTTGAGAGCGCTGAGCCCATGCGGGCTCTCTCTGGACGTATTTGTCTGCAAGCGGTATTCCATAAAAAAAGAATAAATAAATTTCGTTTGTTATGCGTTAAGGACCTTCCCAAAAGTGTCATTTGTCATTATACTGAGACAAAACAATATCATGCTGTATTTATTGATTTTTAAAGAAAAATGTCTCTTTTTTATGACAGAAATGTCTTGTTCTTCTGCCTGACGTGGGATGCATACACTGGGAGACTTTATGTCCATGCCTTTTCCCATCGCTTCGGATGAGGATTTCAAACGGCTTGTTGAAAACCCGTTGTTCCATCAACTGCTTGATGCCCTGAGCATCGGCGTTTCGCTCACGGACCCTACGGGGACGGTCAGGTATTTTTCGCAGTCCTGCTACCACATCTATGGGCTTGATCCGTCCGAGAGCGTCGTAGGCAAAAAAATCGACGCCATATTCCAGACGGGAAGGGCGGGCGTCCTCAATTCGTTGCAGACACGGCGGATCAATACGGTGAACAGCATCTCCTACAATGGAGTCGAAGGGTTATGCCGCCGTTGCCCCATTCTGGACGACAAAGGAAATCTGGTCTGCTGCCTTTCGGAAGTGATCGTTACCACGCACGACAATGAGCGCATTGAGGAGCTGTTGCACAACCTCCAGCAGCTCAAACGCAAGGTCGGGTACTTCATCGCACAGGAAACGACGGGCGGGGGCCTGCGTACGTTTGACGATCTCGTCGGCGATACCAGCGTGATGCAGGCACTCAAGGCAATGGGGAAGCGGTTCGCGCGCAGCAGGGAGCCCGTGCTGATCCTCGGGGAAAGCGGCACGGGAAAGGAATTGTTCGCGCAGGCCATCCACAAGGCGAGCCCTCGCGCGAACGGATCTTTCATTTCAGTAAACTGTGCGGCCTTGCCGCGTGAACTGGCTGAATCGGAACTGTTCGGCTATGTGGAGGGCGCCTTTACCGGAGCGCGGAAAGGCGGGCAGAAGGGCAAGTTCGAGCTGGCGGACAAGGGCACGATCTTTCTCGACGAGATCGGCGAACTCCCGCTGTATCTTCAGGCAAAGCTGCTGCGCGTGCTGGAGAGCAATGAGATCCAGAAGATCGGGATGAGCGGCAGCAAGTATTCGGATTTCCGCCTCATCGCCGCAACCAACCGCAACCTGCCGGAACTCGTGGACAAGCGGCAGTTCCGCGAGGATCTGTATCACCGCCTGAACATCCTTGAGCTGAATCTGCCGCCCCTCCGCAAGCACCGGGGGGACATTCCGTCCCTGATCACCCAGCTCATCGAGGGGATCTGCGGACCGCAAAAGGCACTTGAGATTCGGATATCGCAGGACGTGCTCGACCTCTTCATGCGGTACGGCTGGCCGGGGAACGTGCGGGAACTCAAGAATGTGCTCGCCTATGCGTACTGTTGCATGGACGACGACGCGGTCGAACTGACGCCGCGCTATCTGCCCGAGCGGCTTTTCATGGGCTCTCGCTCGGAGGATGTGCCCGCAGCTGAGGAGCCGGGCGCGTTTTCTTTTCAGGCCATGCAGCGGGAGGCGGAAAAGAGGGCCATTGAATCCGCGCTGTCGCTGGCGGGCGGCAACAAAAGCAAGGCGGCGAAGCTGCTCGGATTTTCAAGGAACACCCTCTACCTGAAAATGAAGGCGCTGGGCATGGGGCTCAAAAGGAAATAGACGTGAAAAGGCCAAGAGACCCGAGTCTCTCCGCCTATCCTGTTCATGAAACCGTGCGCATATGTCTTTACAAGAATGCGGTCGAAACGATGTCAGAGTGGCCGGAAGCTTGGAAATCGGGCATGATCAGAGTGAGGAGGCCAACGCCTCCTCACTCAGCGCGTTGGGACTCCCCTATATGGCGGTCCAGCCTCCATCGATGTGGATGACCTGCCCCGTGATATAGCCGGACGCGGGGGAAGCGAGGAACATGGTCAACCCTTGGATATCTTCCGCGAAGCCCACCCGGTTCATGGTGGTTTGCCGGGCGAGAGCCTCGACGACTTCCGGCTTGTCGAAGAGCGGGGCGGTGAGTTGCGTCTTGAAGAAGCCCGGCGCGATGGCATTGGCCGTGATGCCCGTTCCGGGCCGCGACCATGCTTCGGCCATGCCCCGCGTGAGCTGGGCTATTCCGCCCTTTGACGCTCCGTAGGGCAGGCCGTTGGGGAAGGCCCGGCTGCTTTGAAGGGAGGCGATGTTGATGATGCGCCCCCATCCTTGCCGCATCATTTCGGGCACGAGGGCCTGAGCGAGGAAGAACGGCGCGGAAAGATTGAGCCGCAGCGTGTATTCCCAAATCTCGGGCGTGAGTTCGTTCCACGGCTTGCGCGGATTCAGCCCGGCGGCATTGACGAGGATGTCCGGCGCGCCGAAAGGCTGGGACGCCTTTTGGGCGAGTTCCGGCAACGTCTTGAGTTCGCTCACATCGAAGGCAATGCAGGCGATGCGTTTGTTCTGGTCCGGGTCCCGATGGGCAGAGCGTGCCGCGGGATCGGAATCGTACGCGAGATGGCCGCCCTGCTGTTTCAAGCTCAAAAAGATCTCGTCCGCCGAGGCCTCGAGGCGATCCAGCGTGCGGCCGACGAGGATAAGGTTGGCTCCGGCGTGGAGCAGGGCATGGGCCATATATTTGCCGAGCCCGGAACCCGCGCCGGTGACAAGCGCGGTATGGCCTTGAAGCGAAAAGAGTTGCGCCTGAAGGGGAGAGCGTGCTTCCGTATCGCGTTGACAATCCATGAGAGCCTCCGGCCGCGTAGTGTTTTTGTGTTTTGGACTCGGTGCTGTTTAACGAGACGCCGTGTTTCGAAACCGCTATTCGACGTAGAGCATCCGTTTGGTCATTCCCCCGTCGACGACGAGGTTGTGCCCGTTGACGAAATCGTTTTCCTCGTGGGCAAGGAACAGGCAGGCGTTGACGATGTCGCGGGGGATACCCACACGCCCGGAAGGATGCTGGGCATGATCCGCGTGGGAAAGCGTTTCATAGCCGTCGACCTGTATCCAGCCGGGGCTTACGGCGTTGACCGTGATCGGCGTGGCGCTCAGGGAGACGGCCAGCGTGTTCGTGAGGGAGACAAGCCCCCCTTTTGAAGCGCCGTAGGCCTCCCATCCCGCTTCGTTCTGGTTCCAGCGTGTGGAGGCGATATTGATGATGCGCCCGTAATCCTGCCCCGCGTTGGCCTTGATGAAGGCCTGCGCGCACAGGAACGCGCCGCGCAGGTTTACGGAAAGGGCGTTGTCGAATTCGTCGGCGGTCATTTCCATGACGGGCTTGTGGAAATGGGCGAGGGCCGCGTTGTTGACGAGTACATGGACGGCGCCGTGCCGTTCCGTCACCCGCCGGAAGGCTTCGTTGACGGCCTCGGCCTGTCTCAAGTCGGTTTGGATGAAGCCAATACCGTCAGGCAAGGCTTTGTGCTGTTCCACGTCGAGAGCCGTGACCGCATACCCCGCGCGCTGGAAGCCTTCGCAAAGGTGAAGCCCTATGCCGCCTGTGCCGCCCGTGATGACGCATATCCTCATGCCGCACCCCGTTATGCTGAGACAGCCTCAGCGTTTTTTATGTTCTTCTGCGGGAGCTGCGCAAACACGATCGCGCAGAACATAAAGGCGCATCCCATCGTTTCCCGCATGGTCAGTTGCTGGTCCAGCATGACGAATCCGGCCAGTACGGACACCACAGCCTCGAGGCTGAGGATCAGGGAGGCGACCGTGGGATTCATGCCTTTCTGTCCCACGATTTGCAGCGTATAGGCAACGCCGCTCGACATGATCCCCGCATAGAGGACGGGTTTCCATGCGGCGAGGAGCTGCGTGATGTCCGGCGTCTCAAAGAGCAGCATGGGAACCGCGCAGAGCAGGCCGCAGACGAAAAACTGGATACAGGACATTTTGACGCCGTCCACGCGCAGTGTGAAGTAGTCGATGATCAAAATGTGGATGGAAAACAGGATGGCGCAGATGAAGATCAGGAAATCGCCGAACTGGATGGTCAGGCTCTCCGTAATGCAGAGAAAATAGAGGCCGACGATGGCCAGCGCCACGCCGAGCCAGACGAACAGGCCGCACCGTTTTTTGAAGAACAGCCCGAGGAGCGGGACGATGATGATATAGAAGGCCGTAATGAACCCCGCCTTGCCCACGGACGTGTACATGATGCCGATCTGCTGAAAACAGCTTGCGAAGCAGAGCATCACACCGCAGCACACGCCGCCGATCCAGAGCTGGCCCTTCGTTTTCGCGTTCGAAGGCCTGATGCCGCCGGGGGAGGAGGGGTTCAGCCTGTTGAGCAGCGCGATGCAGGGAATGAGGAACAGGCCGCCGATAAAGGAGCGCACGCAGGTAAACGTGTAGGGGCCCACATAATCCATGCCTACGCTCTGGGCGACGAAGGCCACTCCCCAGATGACGGCGGTGAGAAGCAGCAGAAAGGAATTCCGGAGTTGCAGCGTGTTCATGGTCGGTGTGATAGCCCGAGAAGGCCGGGGATGCAATAAAGCCGGGCGGCTTTCTTGGCAGGGTGGGGGGGCACTGTCCACAAAGGGGAGCCGTGGGTGCCCAGCGTCCTCTGATACTGAGACGCCATTTGGGGAAGAGGCGAGGGCGCCGCGCTTGAGGACGGCTGATGCCTTTTGGATCCTGATCGTCCGACATCTTGATAACACGCTGTTTCTAGCGTAAAATGAGATACTTTAGTCGATAATGTGGCTCCAAAAACGTTTTTGGCTCTCATTATTGGAAAAATGGGAAGGAAAACGCGTATAGTGATCCGCCATTTAGCCTTGGCCTGCTGATTCAGGATGTGCGTGGCTGGGCGATTTTGAAAATGGCCGTCATCCAAAATGTGAATGGGTTCGCATTATGACAACATCTTTTTCCAAAGCACAGTATGTTTCCGGTGAACACGAAGACTGCCCGGAGAGCCTGTTGCAGATTATTATGGAGGAAGTGGATGAAATCGTTTATGTAAGCGATATCGCCACGTATGAAATCCTGTATCTGAACGAGTTTGGAAAAAAGGTATTCGGGCTTACGGACATCGGAAAAGGCAGGAAGTGCTATGAAGTCCTGCAAGGCATTGACGCGCCTTGTCCGTTTTGTACGAATCAGTTTCTCAACTGCGAAACGTTCTACACTTGGGAGCTCACGAATCCCATTTCGCACCGCCATTATCTGCTCAGAGACAAGCTGATCCGCTGGAATGGCCGTCTTGCCCGGCTGGAATTCGCCGTCGACATTACGGAAAAGGAAAATATCAGCCAAGCTGTGCAGCGCAAGCTTGATATTGAGAGTACCTTGCTGGAATGCATCCGTATCCTGAATAGGGAAGAAAATTTTCCGCAAGCCGTGGACATGGTCCTGGAGAACCTCGGAATGATGCATCAGGCCGATCGTGCCTATATCTTCGAGTACAGCGTTCTGAAAAACGGCGGGCTCATCGCCAACAACACCTATGAATGGTGTTCAGAAGGTATTTTCCCTCAGAAAGAAGTCCTTCAAAACGTGCCAATCAGCTACATGAGCTGTTGGCAGAAGATGTTCGAGCGGCGTGAGGATGTGGTCATCGACAATCTTGAGTCAATCCGGGACAGCGATTTGGATATGTACAGCGTACTCAAGCCGCAAGGTATCGAGAGCCTTATCGTCGTCCCTCTCGTCCTGAACGACGTCATTTCCGGGTTCATCGGCGTGGATAACCCGAAAGCCAATCGGGATGATCACTCCCTGCTGCATTCTCTGGCCTATTTCGTCACGAATGAGCAACGGAAGCGTAATATGCAGAGCGAGCTCAAGCGGATGAGCTACTGCGACGACTTGACGGGGCTGCACAACAGAAACAGCTATATTTCCGTATTGCAGAAGCTCGAAAAAAATCCCCCGGATTCGCTCGGCGTCGTTTTTGTGGATCTCAATGGGTTAAAGCGCATCAACGATCAGCAAGGGCACGACTCCGGCGACAAATACATCCGGGACATCAGCCGGATATTCAGCCGCTATTTCAGGGGAGACGATCTTTTCCGTATTGGCGGAGACGAATTTGTCTTCCTCTGCCCGAACATTCCGGAGCGGGTCTTTTATGCGAAGATCGCCGCGCTCCAACGGGAGGCCAATAAAGCGTATCCCGAATCCCTGTCGCTTGGGCAGGTGTGGGCCGAGGGGGACATGCACATCATGGATATGGTGAGGCAGGCGGATAAACGTATGTATCAGGAAAAAGCGGAGTACCACGCCCGGCGTGGCGATACGGTCTAAAGCAATGCGTAAACAGGCATGCCGTCCTTGAGGATGCCGTGCCTGTTTTTTATTCCATATGGAATATGGAAGGAGCACGAGAAGCCGGGATTTCCGGGCCGTCCTGCCCTTCACTCGAAAATACACAAAGACCAGGTTCGAGGGCGTTTTCTTCCGCCAGTCCGCCAAGCGCGATCCGCGAACCGGAGAGTACGACAAAATCTACTGCTTCTGGTACGCTGATCATGAAGGTAAGGGCCACTGGAAAACCGTTGGCAGGCACAGCAAGGGCGTCCGCCCGGCCACGGTCAGAAAGGAGCGGGTAAAGTTCCTTGCCGAGTTTGATGCCACCGGCATCAATCCCATTGAGCGCGACAAAGTTACCATCGGGGAGATAGTGAACGCCTACCTTGCCTGGGGCAGAACGAAGGGAAGTACGTTGACCGGCCTACAGCCAGTATTGCGCCCACCTCAAGGCCAAAATCCACGCTTTGCCTATTGCCGATCTGACTCCGAATTTGCTTTCCAGCCTCAAGGCGCAGCTTTTGAAAACGCCTACTGGGAATACAAAGCCCAAAAAGGCCACCAAAAGGCCTAAAGCCAAAGCACCGACGCGAAAAATGCTGGTCGGGCAGACCGTCAACAACATCTTCAGCTTTATGCGTTCCGCCATAAACCGTGCCGTCGCCACAGGCATGTGGAGCGGAGTCAATCCCTTGTCCACCAAGGGCGGCACTTGGAAAATGGTAAAGGCTGACAATGAAAGGTTGCGTTTCCTGACCAGAGAGGAAGTCAGGGCGCTTCTGGACGACCTTGAAAAGCGGCATCCGCAGTTGCACGATATGGCCTTGCTCTCCCTGCGAACCGGCCTTCGTCCCACGGAAGTTTTCAAACTGCGCGGGCAGGATGTGGACGGCAATGCCTGTGGCCTCTATATCCTTCAGAAGGGAGGAAAGCGGGTATTCGTCCGCGTGCCGGAGGATATGTCCGGATGCTCCAGGCGTATACGCGCAAGCCTGCGGAACCCATCTTCCAACAGCCTCGCAAGAAGACGGCGTTTGAAAAAACACCCGCCTGTTTCCAGACCGCCGTCAGAAAGCTCAATCTGGCTCCGGAAGACGGCGACAGTCTGTACGCCGTCACCCTGCACACCATGAGACATACCTTTGCCTCCTGGTTGGCGCAGTCCGGCAAGGTGACGCTCATGGAACTGCAAAAGCTCATGCGTCATAAGAACATCACCATGACCATGCGGTATGCCCATCTGTTCCCCGGACAGGAAAGCGAAAAGCTCTCGATTATAGGGGATATGCTGGCCTGAGAAATCCATCACTTGATTGATTCCGAGGTTTGGACACGCCCGGATGCAATATACTCTTCCAATACGGCGCGTTCATAAAAGACACGCCTGCCAAAGTTGGTATACGCCGGACCGGCGCCTTCCATACGCCAGTAGGCGAGCGTCTTCTGGTGAATGCCGAATTCTCTTTCCACATCTTTCGGGGCAAGCAGTTTTTTGCCCGGCAAGTCGGGGGCATCCGCCGTTTTCCCCTGCTCGGCGGTACGGACGGCTTGTGTAATGAGAGGAAGCAGTTCTTCCGGCGTGGAAAGTATGATGGTGCGGCCTTCAATTTCCATGTTATGGACCTCACAATTGACGATTTGGATATGTCCCACGATATGTTGCAATCAATTCCAACATAGGGTTACATTCGTTCGCCAGGAGCATTTTTTCCCTGTGCCGAAGGACGCCGCTGTAGCTGATTCCAAGACGTTTACTGATTTCTCTGATGCTCAGACCGCTCATAGCGAGTTCAAAAACTTCCCTGCCGCGCGGTGTCAGTCGAATAGTAGATATACTCGCCTCCGGTTCCTCATTGAGGTGATGCAACAGCTCAATGTTGCTATGAACGCCGAAGGCTTTTCGAATTGCTGCCAAATGCCAATATACCGTAGCCACCTCGATGGAGAGATTCCCTGCAATAATTTTTGAGGGGAAATCCTTTCGCCAGCATCTCCACGATTTATCGCTGTTGTCTGGTGAGATTCCGCATAATGAATCCTCTCGATGGTGGTTCAGCACACAAAAGTGCGTACATAATCGCAGTAACACGGTGGATTTTTGCGGAGGAGTGGTAGAATTATTGGTTTTTGAAATTTTTTCAGCGGGACGGCCTTATTCCGGTTCGGATTGGATGCCGCAAAAAAGCGGCGCGATTCGCCGTTGCCGACACCGCGCCGCATAGTAGAAATTGCTCCAAGAGAATAAATTTGTTCCCCTACGAAGTATTGGAGTGTACTGCGTATAACCTCACACGAACTATCCGTAGTCTAAAATATGATGCACATACCTTTGGGTGTTTACATACCATTTGAATTTTTTCTGAAGCAGACACAGCCGATATTAAGTCTTCAAGAGAATTGTTGTAGATGAAATTTTTGATAGTATAGATGCTTGTTCCCCTTTTTATCCTTTCCAGAGTGTGCAGTTGAAGAGATGTTTAAAGCTGGGGGCGTATACAAAAAACGGACGCTCCTCTTTGCAGACGCTCAGAATTCCCACTTCACCATCAGACTGCCGGTCACGCCTTCGTGCTTGCCGGTGTAGCCCTGCACGCCCAAGTCTATGGTCAGGGGCAGGTCAGCGGAGGGGGTGAGGGAGAGGCCCAGTTCGCCTATGCCGGTATTGCCGCGCAGGTTCGGGGCGTCGATGTCGAAGCCGTTGGTCTTGGCCCGTGCCTTGCCGTCGAATTCGTGTTCCCAGGCCGCACCGATGTACGGAGCGACGTGTTCGTTCAGGATATAGGCGAAGCGCCCGCCGAAACGCAGGCGGCTGGAGTTGATGTCGTCGAAACTCAGATGTTCACCGGTGGACAGGCCCACGCTGTCGCCCTGCTGCCGTGTCCAGAAGTACTTGCCGTACAGGTCAAGTGTGGCGGCATCGTTGATGTTCCAGACGTAGCCCGTGCCGAAATGCAGGCCATAGTAGGGAGAACTGCTGTCGTAGTCCGCCTTGCGTCCGGCTGCGTCGCGCAAATCCGAGCTGTCGTACTCGTTGTGCGTCTTGCCCGCGCGTCCGCTGGCTTCGGCGTAGAAGCGGCCCGGCCCGGTATTGACGAAGTCCATGCGGGCCAAAATGCCGCCGCCCAGATAGTAGGCATTGCCGTCGCCGTCTACGGAAGCGGCGTTCGTGAAGGAGTTGTGGGTGTCGTAAGAGCCGTTGCCGTATTCAAAGAATGCGCCCAAGGTCAGGCGGCCCGGCGCAAGGTCGATTCCCCAGGCCAGGCCGGTAAGCAGGGAAAGGCTGTTCATGTCCAGATGCGAGCCGGTGTTGTAGCGCAACGAACCGCCGGACAGCGCGCCGAACCCGGCAAAGCCGTGCCTTTCCGCGTCGTCCGTACCGGAGGAGGCCCGCACGGCGGAATCCATGCCCCGGCCCGCCACGAGGTCCGCGCCTTGCAGGTTCAGGGCCAGTCCGCCGAGGAAGCCTTCGGGCAGGGCCTTGGACTGATCCGTGGCTCTACCGGGGCTGACTTGAGCGGTGACGGCATTCAGCCGTCCTGTTGTCGGGTCAAGATTCACATCCGCAGTGATGTCGTGCGCCACGGTGGAACCGATCTGCACAATCCCGTTGCCGCGCTGCAAGTTGTTGGCCGTGAGCGTTTTGTCCGGATCGACCTCCAGCAGGGTCAGGGTAGACCCGGAGGCCAGGGACGTACCGCCCGCCAGTCCCACATTGTAGGCACTGCCCGAGACATCCGCATCGCCGGTGACGCGCAGCAGGGGCTGCGTGGGATGCACCGGAGAGATGAAATTGAGGGTCGCGTTCCTAGCGGAAAGATCGCCTTTGTACATGGCGCTCTGGCTGTTGGCCCCATTGACACTCAGGATACCGTTGTCCAAGCTGTGGTTGTGGCTTCCCCGGTCGAATACCGTGCCGCCGTATAGAGTGAGTTGATTGGATGTCAGATCGCTGCCCAGGGCCAACGTCCCGCTCCGTACCGTGGTCATGCCGGTGTAGGTATTGGTTCCCGAAAGGGTCAGCGTGCCCGCGCCGGTCTTGATCAGGCTGGTATTGCTGTTGCCAATGACGCCACCAAACGTGCCGCTCTGGACGGTGAGGCCGTCGGTGTTGAGGATCTTGCCGCCGCCGTTGAGGCCACCCACGGAGCGAGCTTTGTTGTCGCCGTCATAGATGGCGCTGGCGGCAATGCTTAAATCCGTTCCGCTGGCGATGTTGCCCTTCAGGGTTCCTTCGCTGATGGTGGTACCGCCCGTGTAGGCGTTGTTTCCGGTGAGGGTGAGCGTGCCCGCGCCGGTCTTGATCAGGCTGGTGTTGCTGTTGTCGATGACGCCGCCAAACGTGCCGCTCTGGACGGTGAGGCCGTCGGTGTTGAGGATCTTGCCGCCGCCGTTGAGGCCACCCACGGAGCGAGCTTTGTTGTCGCCGTCATAGATGGCGCTGGCGGCAATGCTTAAATCCGTTCCGCTGGCGATGTTGCCCTTCAGGGTTCCGTCGTTGATGGCCGTACCGCCAGCATAGGTATTGTTCCCGGTCAACGTCAGTGTACCCGCGCCGGTCTTGGTCAGGCCGCCGTTGCCGGATAAGACACCGGAGAGCGTATTGTTGTTGTCCGTTGCAATGGCGCTGCCCGCACCGCTCAGCGTCCAGTCATTGGTGTATGTCCCGTTGCCGGAGAGCAGCAGCGTGCCCTTGTTGCCGATGGTGTTGGTTCCGCTGCCGATATTGGTGTCGGAGCCTATGGACAGGGTTCCGGCGCTGATCGTGGTGCCGCCGGAATAGGTGTTGGTTCCGGAAAGAATCAGCGTTCCCGCGCCGGTTTTGGTTATGGAGCCGGAACCGGAAATAACGCCGTCAAAGGACACGTTGTTGGCATTGGTGTTCACTGTCACTCCGGAGAGTGCGCTGCCGGTCGGCGTGCTATCCAGCTCCCCAATGTTGGCGTTTCCGCTGTAGCCAAAATTTACTGATGCAAAGTTTCGTGCGATATGTACCGCGGCGTCGCTGTTTTTGTTCAACGTATTGCCGGTGAAGGCGTCGCTGCTTGAGATTCCGCCCGCTACGGTTGCAGTGCTCAGGTCTGCATTGCCGGAAATGTTCACAATATTGCCCGTGGCCTTGCCGCTGCCTGAGGCAACAAAACCGCCATTGACGTTGCTTTGGACCGTCCCGCCGCTGATGCTTACTATGTTGCCCGTGGCACTGCCGGAATTGGATTCGCCGCCGCTGACGCCGGTCAGCGTGCCGCCGCTGACGTTCACGCTGTTGCCGATGACATTGCCGTTGGCGCTGTAGCCGCCCAGCAGCCAGTTGGCGGAACCGTTTGTCATGATCACGCTGTTGTTCTGTGCAAGGCCGGCTGCGCTCATCCCCCCGTAGATGTTGTTTGTCACGCTGCCGCCATTGAAGGTGACGCTGTTGTCCGAAGCCTCTCCGCTGCCGCTGTCCACATAGCCGCCGAAGGCATTGTTTTGTACCGTGCCGCTGTGGAGGGCCAGGCTGTTGCCCGTGGCGCTGCCGGAGCCGCTGTAGCCGCCCTGTACATATGTTGCCGTTACATTGGAGAAGTCGACGCTGTTGCCTGTGGCATTGCCGCTGGTCGTTTCGCCGCCGTTGACGCCGCCGCTCAATGTGCCGCCGCTGACCTCCACACGGTTGCCGCTCGCGTCGCCGCTGTCGCTGTACCCGCCCAGCAGCCAGTTGGCGGAACCGTTTGTCATGATCACGCTGTTGTTCTGTG